>R25__coassemble_140_pt1 | contig 46507 bp, 26 predicted proteins | sample R25__metabat2_high_PE_055 | metagenome-assembled genome bin R25
ACTGTGGTCTGTGCCTGCATGGAAGCAGTTGCCATCAAACCCAGCGCAATAAGAAAGTTAAACTTTTTCATAAGCGAAAATTAGTTGGTTAATTAAAGAAAATTAGTTGGTTAATTAAAAATGTTAAACAATTATCAAAATTTCTGTAGCAAAATTACATATTTATTTTATTTGGTGTGTTTTTGGCTTGTTACATGAACTTATCAATAGGTTACAAATTGAATGTAACCAGCAAAAAACACGATCTAAACCATTTATTTATGCACCATTGCGTCAAAACAAAAAAAAGCTCCTCTCACCCAATGGATGAAAGGAACTTTTTATAAATGTCCGAAAACACTAACGTTTAAGGTTTAATCCCCAGTCCTTTTGCCACGACGCAAGATGCAGACCCCTTTGAACTTAGCGTCAGTTGCGTCGGCGTCGTTCCTTGCCTAGCACCTGCCGAGTTCTGCACCACTTTACCACCGCTGTCTGCCATGACGTCGTACGGAAAAAAATGCATTGACTTTCAGCATGCCATCACCTATTATTTTCCCTACGGACCTCCATCGTTGCAATCACGTTAAGTGGGGACGACGCATCTTGCGTCGTTTCTGCGGAATTTGGAAATTTTCTGACATGTGAAACAAAAATTATTTATTTTATTTTCACTGTCTGACCTTTTTTCACCTTTATTTCATATTCAAAGACACCATCGTGGTTGCCGGCTGGCTGCAGTCCTTTGGCTTGCAGCGCATCCTTGCAGCGCAGGCGCAACGTGCCGTCGGCACGGCAGCGGATGGATGCCGTCTGAAGACGGCCACCTTTCCATGTGATGTCCACCTCATAGCCACCACGGCCGCACAGTCCGCTCACACTGCCCTCCGGCCATGCGGAAGGGAGTGCAGGCAGCAGATGGAGTGTGCCGTCCTGACTTTGGAGCAGCATCTCCGCGATTCCTGCCGTCACACCGAAATTGCCGTCGATCTGAAACGGCGGATGGGCATCGAAAAGGTTCGGGAAGGTACGTCCGTTCGGATATTCACGCTCCCTGCCCTCGTTCGGAAGGAGGCGCAGCATATTGGAGATGATGCGGAAGGCATGGTCGCCGTCGAGCATACGCGCCCAGAAGTTGGTCTTCCATCCGAGGCTCCATCCCGTGGCCTGGTCGCCACGCTGCTGGAGAGTCACACCGGCGGCTTTCCATAAGTCAGGAGTTGAATAAGGAGAAATCTGGTTCGACGGATGCAGACCGTAGAGATGGGAGATATGGCGGTGCTGGTCTTTCGGGTCGTCGATGTCCTCACGCCACTCCTGCAACTGCCCGTACTGTCCCACCTTCATCTTCGGGAGCTTGTCGATGGCGTCTTGCAGACGCTGCTGATAGGCTTCATCCACACCCAGTACGCCTGCGGCGGCTTTTGTCTGCGAGAGGATGTCGTGTGCGATCTGGTTGTCCATCGTGCATGAGGCACAAACCGTGGATTGCTTCCCCACTCCACCGTGTTCCGGCGACACACTCGGCACCACGAGCAGCTCGCCGTCGCGCTCCACCATGTAGTCGAGATAGAAGTCAGCGGCACCTTTCAGCACCGGATAGTATTCACGCAGGAAATCCTGGTCGAGGGTGAATTGGTAATGTTCCCAGATGTGCGTGCAGAGCCATGCCCCTCCATTAGGAAACATTCCCCAAGCAGCTCCGTCAATCGGTCCTGCGATGCGCCAGAGGTCGGTGTTGTGGTGCGCCACCCAACCACCACATCCATACATCACGCGGGCGGTCTCCGCACCAGTCTCACTCAGGTCCTTCACCATCTTGAACAGCGGCTCAGCGGTCTCCGAAAGGTTGCACACCTCAGCCGGCCAGTAGTTCATCTCCGCATTGATGTTGATGGTGTATTTGGAATCCCATGGGGCATTGCGCTTGTCGTTCCACACACCCTGCAAGTTGGCTGGCTGTCCCCCTGGCTGTGATGATGCGATGAGCAGGTAACGTCCGTAGTTGAACAGCAGCGCCACCATACCCATGTCGTCGCTGCCATAAAATCGGTCGAGTCGGCGGTCGGTAGGCAGTGAGGCATTCGCTCCGCTCGGCAGGTTCAGCCTCACGCGGTCGTATTGTGCCTTGTAGGCTTTCAGATTCCGTTTCAGAAGGGTTTCAAAACCGAATTTCTCGGCAGCTGCAAGCAAAGAGGCGTTTTTGGCCGAAGGGTCACCGCTCACGTCGTGGTAGTTCACGAAGTTGGTGGCGGCACACACATAGAGTGTGGCCTCCGTGGCGTTCTCCACCTTCAGTTTGTCGGATTCAGCGCGCACGGTTCCATCGGTTTTCACGTCGGTGCGACACTGTGCCGTCAAAGCCGCCTTAATTCCCTCTTGGTCAACCCCTTGGATGATGGCGGTGATCGAATTACCGTCGGCTTTCACCTCCAACGGGAACTGACACTGGTGCGAGATGGTGAAATTGAGCGCTTTCTTCCGGTCGGCTTTCACGTGGATGGCCACGATACCATCGGGCAGCGAAGCCAACGCACGGCGCACATACCCCACACCGCCGGAGCGGTAGGACGTGGTGCTCAGTGCGGTGGTGAGGTCGAGCTCACGGTTGTAGCCACTCACATCGGCATGACCGAAGTCGAGCATCAAGCTGCCCACGGTGAGGAATCGCATGCCATGAGGACCTTTGATAAACTCACGGTTGATGATGTCCTCCGCTGCCTTCTCCTTACCGTCGAAAATCAACGAGCGGACCTCGTCCAGATGCTGGAGCGACGTCGTGCTGTTGTTGTTATGTGGTCCACCGCTCCAGAAAGTTTCCTCATTGAGCTGAATCTGCTCCACTCCCGTTCCACCAAACACCATGGCACCCATACGTGAGTTGCCAAGCGGCAATGCCTCCAGCCAGCAGGTGGCCGGATGGTCATACCAAAGACGGTCCTGGGCTACGACGGAACCGCCAAAGCCCAGGACACATAATATCAAGATTGCTATTCGCTTCATAAATGAAGTTTTTTTCATCTTCAAATCACACATTATTTGAATAATTTCAATGCAAACTCCTTCAAGCTGCGGCGCCAAGTCAGGAACTCGTGGGCTGTGCCCTCAGAGATGTAGGATTCGGCGTTGAATCCTGCGGCTTTCAGCTTCTCAGCAGCCTCACGCACGCGGTCTGGTCCTTCTTTCGAGCCACAGGTGATGAACATAAGTTTTGGAGTTTCCTTGCCTTCCAGCTCTTTCGGCTCATAGATGCCGCCGCTGAAGAGGCCCCAGTAGCCGAACACCTGCGGACGTGCGAGGGTGGCCATGTGGGTTTCCATGCCGCCCATCGAAAGACCGGCCATGGCACGGCTGTCGCGTTTGGCGATGGTGCGGAAGTTGGCGTCCACATACGGCACCAGCTCGTCCATCAGCACCTTCTGGAAAGCAGTCCAGTCGAACTCACCCATACGTCCCCATCTCACTTCGTTGGTCATTCCGTAGGTCATCACGATGATGAACGGCTTGATCTGACCCTCAGCGATGAGGTTGTCCATGATGAGGTTGGCATGACCCTGGTTGCTCCACGCGGTCTCATCCTCTCCCCATCCATGCTGCAAGTAGAGCACAGGGTATTTCTTCTTCGTGTTGGTGTTGTATTCAGCAGGAGTATAGACGTATGCCACACGCTCGGTGTTGGTGCTTGGAGAATGGAAGAGAATCTTCTGCACATTGCCGTGAGGCACATTCTTCAATGCATAGAAGTCGCGGTCGTGGGCTGGAATCTCAATACCGCTCTCCCAACGGGTGGAGCCATAGAAATTCTGAGCGCCCGGGTCGTTCACCACGCCACCGTCGATGGTGAGGTGGTAATAATGGAAGCCCTCGTCCATCGGGCCGTCGGTAGTGCCTACCCACACCCCTTCGTTGTTCTTATGCAACACGGTGCCACCGGTTCCACCCAGTCCGAGGCTCACAATCACCGACTTGGCATCCGGAGCCTCCACGCGGAAGCGTGCATAGCCCTGTGAGTTCACCATCGGATACTCCTGCCCCGGCTGATTCAGCTCGCTTGGCTTGAAGTCCTCTATGATGGTCACGTTGTCGAGTTCCGGACGGAAGTTCTTCACCACGCTGTAGGCGCGCTTCTTCTTGAGGTCGCGGTCGAAAAGCAGTGGATAGTTGTTGGTTCCCAACCAGGAGTCGCGGTCCGACACATTCCAGAAGGTCACGTTGTCAATCACGTCCTTGTGCTTGCGGAACACCTTGAACAGGGATGCGTACTGATGCTCCTGAAGGGTGTTGATGTAAGGTCGGATCTGAACGCCCTCACGCGAGAACTGGAGCTGACCACCCATCTCGCTGTTCACGCGCAGGTCGAGCTCGGTGAAATGGATGTGGTCCACGATAGTGGCGTACTTGGTGATGGCTGCATCCACATCCTCCATCGATGGGCCATATATATTATAATGTCCCTGCATTCCGATTCCATCGATAGGCACACCGGCATCCTTCATCTTCTTCACCATGTTGAAGATGCGGTCGCGCTTGCCTGGGTCGGCTGCGTTGTAGTCGTTGTAGAAAAGTTGCACGTTAGGGTCGGCCTCACGTGCGAAAGTGAATGCCTTTGCGATGAATTCGTCGCCACAGAGCTGATAAAGCTGGCTCTGACGATAAGGATTCGGCGCCTGACCTCTCCATCCGCGGGCATTGTCTGCCATTGCCTCGTTGACCACGTCCCAACAATATACCACGTCCTTGTAGCGACGCACCACGGTGATGATATGTTCGCGCAGACGCTCGTAGAACACTTCTTTCGTCACAGGCTTTCCGTCCTTGTCCTTCAGCATCCAGTCGCAGAACTGGGAATGCCAGCAGAGGCAGTGGCCACGCAGCTTGATGCCATTCTGACGGCAGAAGTTGGCGATGCTGTCGGCACCGTCCCAGTGCCATACGCCTTCAGCCGGATGAACCGAAATCGGCTTCATGTCGTTCTCTGCGGTGACGCTGTTATACTCTTTTTTGATGATCGCAGTCTGTGCCGGATCGGCCAGGTTGCGCTTGTTCACGGCCACTCCAATCGTAAAGTAGTCTTTATAGGCGTCTTTCAATCCTGTGTCATCCTGAGGAACACGAGGTTGCCGCTGAGCACTGGCTGTCAACACAGCCGCAAAGGCGAACGCCATTGTCAAGAATCTCCGAATCATAAAAAATGTTTTAATAAGGTAATTAATTAGTTTAATATATTGGCTTTTACGTCAATGTGTATAATAAGGCCTTTGACACATTTTATTTGACATAAACAGGACCTGAAGGTTTAAAAAAAGAGAACTTTTTTTACTTTTTTCTAAAAGAAAAAATCATGTGTCCACTTTGCAAAATTATAAAAAAATGCAACGTCGGCGTTGTGCTGACGTTGCATAAAGTGTAAGATTTGATACAAATCGCAGGAAAACGTGGTTCTTAGGTTACTTACATCCCCAATCCTGTGCCACCTGTGGTGCCAGAGGTGGAGGTGCCCACCTGCTCCTGCTCGCTCTTCTTCTCCGTGAAGTCGTTTTCGATACGGCTCTTGTGCTGCTTGGCCTGCACTTTCGTGTTGCCGAAGGTGTAGCTCACGGAGCACATCACCATCGTGATCGGCACTCTCAGACGCATCACATTCGTGAAGTCCTTGCCGCTGGTGTGGGAATCCATCTTCAGCTTGCCACCCTTGCTCAGTGCAGTGACACCGTTGATGGAGATGCTCAGGCGGTCGTTCATGAACGACTTGGACAGTCCGAGCACACCGAGCTGGAATCCGCTCGACCATCCCTGCAGCGTGTAGTTCTTCGTGTTGCAGATGGCGTTGGCGCTGAGTTTGAGGTCCCATGGCAGTGTCTGCTGGAGTCCGAGCATGAGGTTACCCTGCCATCCGCTGTTGCGCTGATCGAGCACGTCGCTGCGCATATCCACGTAACTCAGTCCCGCGTTCATCATCAGGCGGGTCTTCGGAAGCGCCAGCCAGTTGGCGAACACGTTGAGCGAGCTGGTGCGTTCCTTCACGATGTTGCCGTAGGTGGTGTAGAGCATGCCGTCCTGATAGAAGCTGTAGTCGGAGATGCGGTCGTTGCAGAAACTCTGATGCAGGCCTACGTTCACCATCAGTTTCTGGGTGAACGAGCTGTAGGACAGACCGATGTTGTGCATCTTCTCCACGTCGAGGTAGGTATTTCCGTAGGTCACGTTCATCGGGTTGGTGCGGTCCACATACGGGTTAAGGTAGGTGATACCCGGACGGGAGATACGCATGTTGTAGGTGATGCCGATATTTTGGGTCATGCCCGGACGGATGTTCACGCTCAGGCTCGGCACGAGGTTGCCATAGTCGGTTGAGAAGTCCTCGCCCGCTCCCTTTTTGTAGGTCACGTCCTGCCAAGTATGCTCATAGCGCAGTCCGGCTTTGGCTCCGAAGATGCCGAAGTTGGCCTCATATTCCGCGTAGGCGGCTGCGATGTTGTTCAAGTGCTTGTAGTCCACGGTGTTGTCGGCCATCAGCGTGCGCACGCCTTCGCTCAGACTGTAGTATTCCGCCAGCGAGAGGTTCCTGCGGTTGATGTATTTGGCGCCCAGGCTGAGGGTCTGTCCCGTGGCCACTGGTGTGGTGAAGTCCAGCTGCACGGTATGTTCGGTGGATTTCGGGTGGTTCTCATTGAAGAGGTCTGGCATCATGGCAGCCTCGTCGTAAACCTGCGACGTCTCACTCTTCTGCGGCGAATGGCTGAGCAGGTATGAGAGGGTGATGTAGCTGTCGTGGTCGCCGGAGAAGAAATGCTGCCAGTCGGCGCTCAAGTCGTAGCCGATGTTCTGCATCTTCATGGCTGCATCGTAGGTGTAGGACATCGCACCACCTCCACCACTCACCTCCACGAGTGGTCGGTAGTTGTTGCGGATGTTGAAGCCGCTCACGTCGAAGGCCGCGCTCACCACGTTGAGCGAGTCGATGTCGTAGGAGAAATTGAGGTTGGCAAGTCCGAAACGGGTCTTCTGGGTGGTGGTGAGCGACTGGCGGGTGAGGTTGCCGTCGGTCATCGACTGCCGCTCAAAGGTTTGGGTCACGTCTTTCATCCGCTGATAGGCCGCCATCACATTTCCTGAGACGGAGAGCTTGCCTTCCTGCGCATTGAACGACACACCGCCGTTCAGTCCCCGGTTGCTGCCCGTCAGACGGGCTGTTCCGGTGAATCCGTCCATCGACGGTGCACTCGAGGCGCCACCCCGCTTCGCCAGCTGGATGTTGAGCACGCCCACCGCACCTTCGGCATCGTATTTGGCGCCAGGATTGGTGATCACCTCAATCTTCTCCACCATGGCGGCAGGCATCATCTTGAATATCTGCGACGGATTCTGAGAGAACATCGGGTTCTGCTTGCCGTCCACATATACTTTAAACGCACTCGAACCGTTCACCGTGATGTTGTCCTGACCGTCCACAGTGACCATCGGCACCTTGCGGAGCATGTCGAGCACGGTCTGGGTTTTCGAATCCACGTCGTTCGCCACGTCGTAGGTCATCTTGTCGGCTTCCATCTTCACCAACGGCTTGGCGGCGGTGATGGTCACTTTGTCCAGATACTTTTCCCAGTCAATCGTGTCGCGACGAACCGCAGTGGTGTCGTAGCGTACGGTGATAGAGTCATTGCCCACCTGGGCAGAAGCTGGAATCGCGAGTGCGGCTATAGCCACTAATGCTAATAATTTCTTATTCATCTTTCTACTTTTAAAAAACTTTGTTCTTTGTAATAACTTTTTGTTTGAACTCATCTATGCGTTTTCGTTTAACGCGTTTTTCCCGTTAGACGCAATTCTGTTTCAAAAACTACAGTGTTTTTATCATTTTTCTTTTTTGTTGGATAAAATAATTGATAAATCACAACTTTTTTGTTGTATGATTGCCTTTGGTGATGGCATGTCCCGCAGCCACGACGCAAGATGCGTCGTCTCCACTTAACCACCGTTGTCTGCCTTGATGTCGTACAGAAATATAAAATGGATAAAGCCAAAAACATTACATTGTACCCCACAGCCTCGCATCCTTGTAGTACGTTAAGTGGAGACGAACTCCACTCGCAGAAGATATTTTGATATCTTCGGTGAGGGGAGGTGGTGCAGAACTCGGCAGGTGCTAGGCAAGGAACGACGCCGACGCAACTGACGCTAAGTTCAAAGGGGTCTGCATCTTGCGTCGTGGCAGCGAGACTTGGAAAACGTCTAGATGACCAATATTCCTAATAAGCTTCGCCGAAAGCAATTCCTAATTCCGAATTGGCTTCGCCGAACCTTGTCACGACTCGGCATAGCTCAAACAAGTTTGGCTTTGCACTCGCTGCTCCAAGGTTTCATAATTATTAATAGTGTCACCTCACCCTCTCCAGCTTGAAATCGGTGGCATCGAGGAACGTGCAGTGGGTGGCCCTGCCAGTGAATTCCGGCACGGTGCTCACGCCATAACGGACAGAATGCCCCTTGACCACGATGTTGTCGATGCTGACCTGGCTCCAGCCATTTCCCAGGCTGTCGTTGGCGGTGACAATCGGAAGAAGTTCAAGCGAGTCGGCAGGATTCTGCGCCAGCTGGTGTTTTGCCTCCTCAAAGATGCCGCCTCCCTGATGTCCGAATGCCGGCACTGGTTCCAGCAGCTTCACGCTGTCGGCCACCACATAGAGGAAAGCCCCATCGTCGTCGGTCCGCGCCACAGCCGAAAGCCGGTAAACGCCTGGTTGCAACTCTTTGTCCTCCCGCTCAATCTGATAATAGTCAAGCAGTTCGTAGTTCCATGAGGAGAAATAGCGTTTGCGGTCGTCTCCATAGTAATCGCCACGACTCGTGAAGTAATATTTGGAGGAGTTGAAGTCGTCGTGCAGGTATTCACTGTTGCCCAGCACCTTGAAGTTGTTGCGTTGGAAAAAACGCCAGTCGTCGTTGTCGTTGAAGAACACACCGTCGTGGGTATGCTGCTCCACATAGTGTTTTGTCGCCACTTTAGATATCGCCACACCGCCCAGCGTGATGCCGATGATAGCCACCAGCCATGCCAGGAACCACAGCCAGCGCTGCCACATGCTCATGTTCGCAGTTTTGCCGGCACTGCTCAGCAGCGAGTGGAAAGCGCAATAGCCTGGGATGAAGAAGATATGGAGCAGACAGATGCCACAGAACCAGAAAAGCACGGGGTGCTCACTATATATCGACACCACTTCCGGCGAGAGCATCTTTCCTGCCATGTAGCTGTCGGGCGAGACAAGCAGACTGGCGAGCGTAACAAGCGTGACCACAAATGCCACGAACAAGCCGAGACAGAACAGGCCGATGAAAATCTTCGCTATCACGCCGAGAATGGAGAAGAAGCCGCTCAGGCAACCGCGCGACGTGGAGCCTTGCGCCCCATAGCGGGCATTATCCTCGCGCTCCTTGGCCTCAAGCGCCACTTCGTCGGCCAGATTCTGCGGGTTCACATTCTTTCCCTTCATTTTCAGCCGCTCTTCCGGTGTCTTGGCAGATGGAGCGAGGAACGCCAACAGGATATACAGCACGATTGGAAGGCTGAAAATCGGGAAGATGTCCATGTGGCGGAACAGCCACCAATGGCTCGCACTGTTCCACAGCACCACAAAAAGCACGAATCCCAGACGCCATGCCAATGGGTCGCCGCCAAAATATTTCGATGCTCCGGAAAGCACACCTGCCAGGATCTTGTCCTTGCTGTCGCGGTAGAATTTCTTCTTTCCGCCCGCAGGAGCCTGTGCCCCACCCGCCTGACTCTGGGCGCCGGCATTTCCAGCCTGCCCCTGTGCCTGACCTGCATCTGACGGCATCGCACCGTGGGCCGCACCTCCGGCACCAGCCATCGCAGTCTCTTCTTCCGTCTCCATGTCTTCAGGATTTCCGATGCGCTTGATGATGTCCGACACATGGTCAATGGTAATGGCCTGCACTCCCTGACGTTTCAAATCCGAAAACAACTCGCCGATGCGACCTTCGATGTCGTCGGCAATCTCGTCGCCACCCTCTTCCTTGCGGAAATACTGACGGATGGTGTCGAGGTAGTTCTTCAGCAGCTCGTATGCGTCCTCATCGATGGCGTAGAGCTGACCAAACATATTGATTGTGATATTCTTTTTCATCTTATTTTCTTTTCTAAATTATTTATCTATTAGGTCGTAGGGACTTACTTTATGTATGTCCGAAAAAAGTCACATTTGCTTGAGCAGACTCACGGTGTTGGCAATTTCGCCCCATGCCTTGTCGAGTTCGAGAAGAAGCTGTCCGCCCAGGTCGGTCAGCGCGTAGTATTTCCGTGGCGGTCCTTGTGTGCTCTCCTGCCACTCATATTTCAGCAGGCCCCCGTTCTTCATGCGGGTGAGCAGCGGATAGAGCGTGCCCTCCACCACCAGCAGGTCGGCATCTTTCAGCTTGCTGATGATATCGGAGGTGTAGGCGGGCTGATGCTGAAGCAACAGCAGGATGCAATATTCCAGCATCCCTTTCCGCATCTGCGATTTCACGTTTTCTACATTCATAAGCATCTTATTTTGCTGATTATTCACTTTTACGATGCAAATATATATACTTTTATAGTACTATGCAATACAAGGTACTAATAATTTTCTACAATTTAACATTTATTCACAATCTACACGATTATTCCCCAAATATTGTGCCATACCATAAAAAAATCAGCACCGACAAATCTGTCAGTGCTGATTCTCTTTGGATAAAGAAAAAAACTATGGAAAAACGCTCTTTTTACCACAAATCACTCGTGTTGCCATTCTCACGGTCAACCATCAGGTGAAGAAAAGCATCCTTTTCATTTTCCGCATCTTCTTCGATGGTGAAACCACGATATTTGGCATCAACAACAGTACCCGAAGTGGCACTTCCTGTCACATCCAAGCCATTGGCCAATCCACGAGTGAAACATACTTCTTCCGTACGTGCTGACGGTATTTGATATATCTTTTTCATATCTGATTCTATTTTTTTAAATTATTTTTACCTTGATTCAATCGCATGTCGGACCGATGGTTATTTCACCACCACTTTCTTGCCGTTGATGATGTAAAGTCCACGAGAAGGTGTAGTGACGCGGCGACCAGAAAGGTCGAAAACGCCCGTCTGAAGCGTCTGAGTATCTGTAGCAAGCGAGCTGATACCCGTTGCATCATCAATCTGAAGCGTAACCATTCCCTTCACGCCTGCTGAAGATGCAATCTGAGATGGATCAATCCAGCCACGGTTCTCACCAGCCGTAGGAAGGTCACCATCATGTGTACTCAGCAGCTGATTGTCGCTCAGCACATAGCAGTTGGCTGGAACCTCCTGACCTGCAAATGTTCCAACCATGCCATTATTAGCCACAGGAGCATCAACCGTGGCGGCAGTGGCTTGATAGAAATAAACATTATTGACAGCAACTTCATCATTAAACACCCCTGCCTCTTTCTTATTAGGAACAGTGCAGAAGAAATAAGGCTTACCGGCAACCATCAAGTGATCCACACGATTCAACTCAATGGTATTGCCCGACTGACCTGCCACTTCATAGATGAACGCGCCTGCAACGGCAGCCTGATACGGGAGGCAGATGGTGCCATAGCGGTTTTCGTCAAGTTTGGTACGACGGTAAGAACCTTCATTGCCCTGGCTCCATGGACCATAAGAGAGCGGAGCCGTGTTGGAAGCATAAACATTTCCCAAAACGAAGCCTGTTCCGCCATCAACAGAAAGTTCTGTGATGCTGTAGATATTGAATTGCTTCTCCAGGCGCAGTTTCTCCAAATCAATCGTGCAGCAGTTGTGGTGGTTCCAGAGCGACATCCACATATTCATGTTGCCCTCGCCTCCATAACCATCGCCTTCAACCACAACTCCATTATTATCAATAATCCTGACATTGCCGGCACCTGCATCCGCACGGGTCTGTGCAGCGGTAATCACAAGATACTGATACTGTGAGAGGTCAACGCCATCCGTCCACTTATAACCGCAACGGCCGGTGAAATTGCGGGTATCGGCATCGTATGCGGCTCCGTCATCAATTGGGACCATATCGCCGAAGCAGTCTTCCTTGGCATCAGTAGCCGTGCGGTTTGGCTTCTCAATCGGATTCTCAACCACATCTTCTTTCAAAGAACAGAAGGTCCAGAGGACTGGTTCATCAGCATTGGCCGTTCCATTATTATTCAGGTATTTTCCGGTTCCGACATTCTTCATCGTGAAACCAGCCTGCTCACCTGCAGAAACATATTCAAGGGTCCATACCGCTCCGTTGGCGATGTCCTGTCCCTGCTGATTGTTCAGTCCCAAGATAAAACTACACCATCCTGTCGTCAGGGATTGAGAGTTTAGATATCCAGGGCTCCCCCATATACTATATTCATCACCTGAAGGAGTAATCAAACGGAGAAGGTAATTGGTTGTTCCAGAAACAGCCTCCAGACGCCACAAATAACCGGCATTTGATGCGATAAAGGCTTTGGAACAATCATCAAAACCAAGGTTCTGAGCTCCTGAACCAAAGAGGGCCTTCTTTTTGCCGCCATCATTCCTTACAATGGCGAAGTCTTTTCCAACAAGTTGGTCAACGCTGGTGTATGCCTGATCAGGAACCAGCACTGTCACATCTTCCGCTTTCGTTACGCTCACACCTGTCAGCAACATGGCAAGTGAGAGAAACAATCGAGTAGTTTTTTTCATTGCGTTTAGTGTTTAATTTTAATTTGGTTAATAAATATGTGTGTTCTGATGCAAAGTTATCGGTTATAGCAAAAATCAGCTTTCAGTAATGAAACCAAATATTACAAAAATGATACATCAACCTTATGTTTTTACTGTTTAAACACAAAAAACGCCGGCAGGAATCTGCCGGCGCCATATTGAGGGAATCAAATATTCGCAATGAAATATCGGTGATGCTTACCAGAGGTCGCTGGTGTTGCCGCTCTCACGGTCAACAATCAACTGCATGATGGCCTCTTCATCCATCTCCTCATCAGTCAGGACCTCAGCTCCACGTTTTTTCACCTCGGCATTAACCTCGCCTTGGCTTCCACCGCCACTGATTTGGTTCATCACACATTCCACGTTGCATGTCTCACTGAACAATGCAGGTTCAATATATTTTTTCATAATAGTCATCTCCTTCTTTTATCATTTAACAAATACTTTACGAACTGAGCCATTGCTCATCTTAATCACATTCATGCCCTTCTGGAGGGAGTTGCGCTGGGCACCGTCCATGCCATAGACACCCACCACGCGGGAAGTGGCCTCACCTGCAAGGCCGTTGATGGCAGTCACGTCTTCGTTTGGAGCAATGCGGAGCTTGGCCTCTCCTGACTCAGCTGCGAAGAACGCACGGAATGCAGGAAGATTGATTTGGTTCTCAGCCTGAACGAACTTGTTATTGGAGATGGCATAGATATTGCCTGTGTGATCTGCTGCAGCGATGGTCTTCTTCTCGAAAGAGCCGTAGAATTTCAACGCTCCATCCACATCGATAGGGTTGGAGAGCGCACCAGCGCCAGTGCAAGTGATGGCGTCGCCAGAAACTTTCTCCACAATTCCCGGAGTACCGGCAGGGAGAGTAGTTACCTCATTGATGGTCAGCACGTCGCCGCTGATCTCACCCAGAGTGTAGAACTTCACAGCGTCGTTGGACTCCACAGCGAATGGCAGACAGATGGTTCCGTACTGGTTCGCCATCTTGCGGGAATAAGAGGCTGCAGTTGCGATTGTGCTTGCAGGAACCTCCATCGGATAACCATCGGTCACCACCAAATTGGCAATCACACCGTCAACAGCCACATTGGATGCATTGCCCAACACACCTTCTTTTGCCACAAAAATACAGTTAGGGTTGGCAGAAGTGAGTTCAAGAGATTCAGCCTTCACATTGCTGGCATCCATCAACACTGCATCTGCATCAGCAAGAGCTGTAGTCAGACTGACAGAACCTGGATCGCTACCGATTAACATATACTTATGTGTTTCTGGGAAAGAAACAGGTTTCTCACCCTTGGAAGCATAAGCCAAACCAACTGTTACTGAAGGAGCGCCCCAATTATTGGCAGCTTTCACGCCTTTCAAATATTTATAGCCAGAAACCTTGACCACATAAACGCCAGGGCCTGTGATTCTATTTTCAGTTTCCCAATTGGCAACAGAAGCGTAGTCAGATTCTGGATAAAGGAATAAAGTCACAACCTTATTATTCACGTCATCCCAAATCCACACACGAAGAGCAGCACTGTTGTCAGAGGCCTTTGTAACCACAAAACTCAAATAATCATAACCATCAATGCTGACATGGGTGGCTTCACTGCTGCCATCACCATCACCGAAAGCTGCTCCTTGAACAGCAAATTCCTTTGGATATTCCACAGAATTACTCCAATTGGTATTTGTACCTGTGAGATTCTTCAAATCCACAGCACCAGCAGGAGTGTCATATATACGATAAGCCTCAATATAATTCATCTCCGGGCCTTCAAGATAAACCTTCTTCACATTGATGTCACCTGTTCCATCGTTTGCTCCCGACAGACGGATAGTGGAAATATATGGTAAATTAGCAGAACTTACACCCATATCCTCCCATGCAATATCCAAAGTACCAACATTACAAGGATATGTTGTTTGTCCTGTTCCGTTAGAATACTTTATAATCAATCTAAAATGATCCATGCTGCCTGCAGTGGTTTCAAGATGCAGTGTAGTGAAAGCTGAGTAATCACCTGCACCGAACAACTCGGTAGAATTCCATGAAGGAGCTGACCATGCAAAAACTCCGGTTTTGCTCTCATCATCCCACGACCAGGTTGTGTTCTCCATTGTTGCTGGAAGCGCAGATAAATCTACCTCTTGCTGGACCATTTTCACTGGCTTGTCAAGGTAAACTGCTTTCACATTGATGTCACCAACTCCATCATTTTTTCCTGAAAGTCGGATGGACTCAATATAAGGCACATCGGTTGCATTCACACCCAAATCCTCCCAAGTCAAATCCAAAGAGCCAACTGATACGACTTTTATAACCTGACCAGAACCATTGGTGAATCTCACAATAATTCGGAATGAATCAGAAGTGCCAGCAGTCGTTTCAAGATGCAGAACGGTGTAATCAGAATAATCAGCTGGACCGAACAGCTGAGTAGAGTTATAATATGTCGTTGTCAGACGGATAGTGGAAATATATGGTAAATTAGCAGAACTTACACCCATATCCTCCCATGCAATATCCAAAGTACCAACATTACAAGGATATGTTGTTTGTCCTGTTCCGTTAGAATACTTTATAATCAATCTAAAATGATCCATGCTGCCTGCAGTGGTTTCAAGATGCAGTGTAGTGAAAGCTGAGTAATCACCTGCACCGAACAACTCGGTAGAATTCCATGAAGGAGCTGACCATGCAAAAACTCCGGTTTTGCTCTCATCATCCCACGACCAGGTTGTGTTCTCCATTGTTGCTGGAAGCGCAGATAAATCTACCTCTTGCTGGACCATTTTCACTGGCTTGTCAAGGTAAACTGCTTTCACATTGATGTCACCAACTCCATCATTTTTTCCTGAAAGTCGGATGGACTCAATATAAGGCACATCGGTTGCATTCACACCCAAATCCTCCCAAGTCAAATCCAAAGAGCCAACTGATACGACTTTTATAACCTGACCAGAACCATTGGTGAATCTCACAATAATTCGGAATGAATCAGAAGTGCCAGCAGTCGTTTCAAGATGCAGAACGGTGTAATCAGAATAATCAGCTGGACCGAACAGCTGAGTAGAGTTATAATATGTCGTTGTCCAAGCAAACACTCCTGATTGGCTTTCACTATCCCATGACCAGGTTGTGTTCTCCGATGTAGCTGGAAGCGCAGACAAATCCACGTCCAGACGGGCTGCATTCGCCGTCCCCATGCTACACAAACAAACAGTGAGCATGAGCAAGAAATTGTAAATTTTCTTCATTGTTTAGTTTATTAAATGTTTGTTAGTATATATAAAATCACAATGATTTTCAGTTGATCAGATAGATTTTCTTTTGTCCTTGATAGGTGGCGGTCACGGTGGCGCGTCCGTCGGTAATCTTGCCGATCTCAAACTTCACAGCCGGATCGGAAGCCGATGCCTCAATCACCGAATTTGCCTTCAGCGGACCATACGCCTGATAATGCGACAGCTCCGTGTAGCCGTTGTCGTTGGTGGCAAACAACGGAGAAGTCGGGATATTGATTGCCCTTCCGTCGATGGTGATCTTCACCGTTGGAACCACCGGCACCTGAATTTTCGCACCGCCACGGGTGAATCCGATTCCATGGAGGTCGAACAAGCCCTGAGGACGCTGCGGCTGAGCCTGACGTCCGAAGCGAGGACCGTTGTTCTCAGGCTGCTGCACTTCACCACCCTCAGCCACGAGGTAGATGGCATGCTTGCCCTTCAATCCCTCTACGGCAGGGACAGCCACCTGATAGACTGCCGGACGGCGCTGGGCATCGGCAGGAACTTCTATCACACCGATTTCCTGACCGTTCCAAACGCTGTTGGCGTAAGGTCCATCGAGCATCACATGAATCTTGAACGCACCGTGTCCGCCTGGAGTGAGGTTGAGGTTGAGCGTGGCGCCGTCACCTTTCTTCGCACCTTCAAAAGCGTTGACACCCTTGGCGTTCTTCTCCAGTCCGCCGAAGCCGAAATATTTGAAGCCGATGACACCACGGTTGGTGATGCCCGCAAGGTCCATACTGTTGTTCCACACATCGAAGTTGTCCTGCATCCACTGGTTGCCGGTCATATAGGCGGCGATACCAGCAGAATAATACTGATATGGCGGCAGACCGAAAATCTGGAAACCCTCAGAGGTGACCTCCGCACCCGTGTATTCCATACCGTTGCTTGCCTTTGCGGTCCATTCGTTGTTCTTGGCGTATGGGTCGTAGCCCACGATGCGCACCTTGCCGCCGTCAGCCACGGATTTCTTGTCCCATTCAATCTTCACAGGAGCCACCATCGACTGTCGGGCATTGCCAAAGCCACGTGGCGGACGATGATAGAACACATACCACTGGCCATTGATTTCCTGAAGCGAGCCATGGGTGTTGTGGGCTGCATTGGTCGTCATAAGCTTGGAGCCGTCCTCGTTAGGAACCACGCCACGTGAGTCAACCAGCACACCACCCGAGCGCCATGGACCCAGCGGAGAGTCGCCGTAGGCATAGCGGAGTGCGGAGTTCGTGGAGCCGAGTCCATAGTCAGGACCTGAATAGCCAGAGAACACCATCACGTATTTGTTGCCCACCTGACGGATGCTGCTCGCCTCAAAGAAATTGAAGTCGCCTGGGTTCTGCCCTTTATAGAGCGCAGGATATTCCGTGCCGGCTGGATCGAGAATCTTGCCGTAGCTCTCGCTGGCAGGAATGAAATAGTCGTGGAGCTTGGTGCCTGGACGCATCGCATACATGTTGTCCTGGTCGAGCTCGTATGCTGTGGAATGACGGAAACCGTAGAACACGTAAGCACGGTATCCCTTCTCGAAGTCAGGGTCTTTCTTGTCGGTCACCGGCTCCACAAACACGGATGGGTCGAAGTCAATCAGCGAACCCTCCACACACTGGGTGCCGTCGGCGGTGAGGTTCACCGGGGTGAACGGTCCGTTCGGACGGTCGCCCTTGCACACCATCGCCACACGTCGCCAGCCGCGGGAATGCGGATAGAGCCAATAAGTTTTCTTGCCTGTCTTCGGGTCCTTCACCTCCACCAAGTCGGGGGCATACATCGTGTCCCATTTGCCATTCACATAATGGCTGAAAATCGGCCCCTCATCGCGCCACTGGCTGAGGTCCTCCACCGGTGCCGACCACATCCTCACGTCGTTGCCGCAATAAGCAGTGTGCGTCATGTCGTGTGAGCCGATGATGTAGGCTCTCAGCTTGCCTGGATTGTCAGGATCTTCAAACACACGAGGCTCACCGTCAGGGATATGCTCCCACAACGGCAGATATGGATTCTGTGCATCCGCATTCAAGGATGCGGCAAAGGTCATGGCCAATGCCAGCGCTGATTTCAATAGGGTCTTTTTCATTGTCATTGTATTTGTTTTCTGATGCAAAGTTATGGTAAATCCACGATTTCGGCTTTAATATATGTTCCCGATGCTTTCCATTATGTTACTTTTTTAATAAAAATAGACAAAAAAATAAAGCCAGAATTTCTTCTGGCTTTATTCATATAGTTGGTTATGTGGATGTTATGCTTTTTCTTTGCGCCACAACTTCGTCATATCCTCCAGTTTCTTTCCTTTGGTCTCTGGAACCATACGCCATACGAAGACGGCAGCGATGATACAAATCACACCATACAGTCCGTAGGTGAACCAATGTCCGAAATCGTCACCCTCTTTTAGGTGCATGTTGAACATCGGCACGAACGAGCTGCTGACAATCCAGTTGAAAATCCACTGGAACGCCACGGCCACAGCCACGGCGGCACCACGGATGGTGTTCGGGAAGATCTCAGCAATGAGCACCCAGCAGATTGGTCCCCACGACATCATGAACGAAGCGCTGTAGAGCATGATGGACAGCATCGTGATGGTGCTTGCCTCTGGGTCGCCGAATGTGAGCGCCACGAGCAACGCACCGATGGCCATGCCAATGGAACCGGTGATGAGCAGTGGCTTGCGGCCCCATTTCTCCACCGTGAAGATAGCCACGAGCGTGAACGTGATGTTCACCACACCCATGATCACCGTCTGGGTCATCGGGTTGTCCATACCCATATCCTGGAAGATGCGCGGTGCGTAGTACAGCACGGCATTGATTCCCACAGCCTGCTGGAACACACTGAGCATGATACCCACGAAGATGCAGATGAAGCCGTAGGAGAAGAGTTTCTCCGTCTTCTCGGTCAGCGTGTCCTTGATGTCCTGCTGAACGGCGAGCGCGGTCTCTCGGCCGTTGATGTGCGACAGGATGCTGAGTGCGGCATTCTCCTTGCCCACCATCATGAGGTAGCGCGGAGATTCAGGCACCAGGCAGATAAGCAACGTGAACAGACCTGCCGGCACGGCCTCGCTTCCGAACATATAGCGCCATCCAGTCTCTGCCGTCCATGCGGCCTCACCCGGGTTGATCAGCTGGTTCACACCATTCACAGCCTCGATGATTGGGTTGGCGTGGCTGCCCAGAATCATGAAGTTCACGAAATAGACCACAAGCTGGCCGAAGATGATGGCGAACTGGTTCCACGACACGAGCATGCCGCGGATTTTAGATGGAGAAACCTCACCGATGTACATCGGGCAGATGGCGGAAGCCAAGCCCACGCCCACTCCACCAATCACACGGTAGATGTTGAACGTGATGAGCAGGTTCATACTGGCGTCACCCTTGCTGAAAAGCAGGAACTCAGGATACATGCTTCCCAAAGCAGAAATAAAGAACATCACACCGGCGAAAATCAACGATTTCTTTCGGCCCCATTTCGATGCCAGCAGACCCGAAATGGCGCTACCGATGATACAGCCGATGAGAGCGCTGGCACAGGTGAAGCCATGCCAACCGTCGGTATAGGTGAAGTCACCGGAGCCCATGAAGAAGGCTTGCAAACCTTTCTCTGCACCGGAAATGACTGCGGTGTCGTAACCAAAGAGCAGACCGCCCAAAATGGCCACCATCACAATTGAGATGAGATAGCCTTTACTGCCCTTTTCGTAGATTGTCTCTTTCATAAAAGATTGCTGATTAATTTGTAACTATAATTCTACGAAACAATGCGCCATGCCAGAAGCAGCCTGGCATGGACCGCATTGTCTCACCTACATTATTATTCTAACGGAAGATACCAGTTTTTAGTATCCGACAGGTGGTTAAAAAGATTGCTGTCGAAATTCTCCGCACCATTGCGTCCTGCCACCTTGCGGGCAAGGAACGTAGGGTCGTTGCGGTGCATCGACAGGCGGATCAGGTCATAAAAACGCTGGCCTTCGGCTGCTGTCTCCAGTGCCATCTCGTCGCAGATTCGCTCCTCCACAAAGTTGATCGTGTCGTTCTTGGTAGGCAATTCCGGAATCACATACAGATCGTTGGCATTTGCGTCGCCAGAACCGCGGGAATGGATGCCCTGCGTGTTCTCAAGCAAGAAGGTGTATTGGCTGAACGAAAGCAGGTCGCCCGCAGCTTCGCGCTCTTCTGCGCTGATATACTTCTCGATGTTGTCTCTCCACAGACCATATTTCAGTACGGCAAATGCCGACTGAGGATATCCGGCGCGGTTGAGTGCCTCGGCAAAGCGGAGATAGACGTAATGGAGGCGGAGCAGGGTCACATTGGTGCCGCTGTACTTCAGGCAGGTCTGACGGATGCTGGAGTAAGCAGTGGAGGCTGATGCCTGGTTGCGCAGGGTGTAGATGGAGTTCAGACGGAGGTCACCATTCTGAAGGAGGTTCTCGTAGTGGATGGTGTCGGTGGCATAAACCGTGTCGGGAAGCAGGGTAACAGGGTCGGAATAAACCAACGCGTACTGCTGGGCCTGCGACAGCTCGTCGTATGCCTTCGAATGGGTGGCCTGATAATAGTAGTTGTTCTCTTCCGTGGAATTGAACACATCCGGCAGACGGCTGATGATGCCATTATATTCATCCTCTTCCATCGGGATGATGGTGAGCACCTCACTTGCGTTGGAGAACTGGCTGGCATAGCTGTCGGAGATACGTGCAAACTCATAGTTTATCCATTCCGCTCTTGCGATGTTGGTTGGATGCACGTCGGTCTGCTTAGTCAGGTAGTCGTGATAGTACTTAGCAGCCTCCTTGTAGCGACCTGCCCAGAGGCAGTAGTCGCCCATCAGCACGCGCACCGGATAGTAGAAACGGCGGGAGTTCGTGCCGTTGATGGCGCCGTAGTCCGGATAGTCCATATCCACACAAGGAGCGAGGTCTTTCACGAAATAGTCGGCCAGCTGCTCCACGTTGTAGAACGGATATTTCTGTGGGTCGGCATCTTTCTCAAAGAGAATCGGCTCGGTGAAGAACGGCACGGAACCATAGTTCATCGCCAGCTGCAGGTAGGTCCAGGCACGGAAGGTGCGGACCACCGCCAGCTCCTTCTCAAACACCCTGCGGCCACGTTTCATCAGCAGGGAGTCGGCCTTGCTGATGAAATAGTTGCAATTCTGGATGATGCCGTAGAAATCGCGTGCGTTGTTGTAAGGGTTTTCGGTGTCAACATCGAAATTGGCTATGGACTGAAGGTCCAGCGAGGCATTCTCCGTGAGCGTGGTCAACTCTCCGCGCAGCTCTCCAAGCAGCACCGTGCGGTCGGCCACCACCTGCATCTTGCCGATGATGCCCATCAGTGAATAGACGGTGTCGTTGGGTGTGTTGAGGTTGTTGTCCTCCACGAATGCCACCAGGTCGGAATCCGTCTCCTCACAACTCATGAATCCCTGTGCCATAGTGGCAAGGAAAAGGAAACTAACTATCTTGAATATCTTATTTCGTTTCATAATAACATGGAATTAGAGGTTAATCTTCAGTCCTAATGCAAAGCTGCGTCCCACAGGAAGCAATCCACGGTCGATGCCCATGCCGAGCACAGAGTTGGAGTGGGCAAATTCTGGATCAGAACCAAGATACTTGGTGATGGTGAACAGGTTGTTGGCTGCACCCCAGATGGTCAATCCCTGGATATAGGTGTTGCGGATTGGAATGCGGTAGCTCAGCGTCACGTTCTTCAGTTTCAGGTAGGAGCCATCCTCAATCCAGCGGTCGGAGAAGCGGCTGTTGCCCATGTCATCGAGGAAGGTGGCGTGAGGCACGTCGGTCTGCTGACCATCGTGGGTCCAACGAGCCAGCATGTTCGTCGTCTGGTTGTAGAAGAACGAGCCCGACTCCAGGATAGAACGCTGGTAGTTGTAGATGTCGCCACCCACCGAATAGTTGAAGGCTGCAGAAAGGGTCAGGTTCTTGTACGACAGCTGGGTGGAGATGGTTCCGTAGATATCCGGGTTAGGGTCGCCGATCACCTGCATGTCCTTGCTGTTGATGCAGTGGTTGCCGTCGGCATCCACAAACTTCGTGTCGCCTGCGCCGAAATATTTGCGCGCACCAGTCTCTGTGGTCTGGTAAACGGCGGCTGCGGAAGCCTCGTCTGCTGTGGTGAAGACGCCAGCGGTCTTGTAGCCGTAGAACAGGCCAGCGGCGGAACCCACCTGGTTCAGGATGGTGGCGTTGTAGAGGTCGGTGGTCATGGAGGTGCGGTCACCCGGCAGACGCTTGATCTCGTTCACATAATGTCCCATCGACACACCCATCGACCACTTCCAGTTCTTCGTGTTGACGAACTTGGCATCCACCGACACGTCGAAGCCTTCATTGTGGATGCGGCCATCGTTGATCCAGTTGGTCTCCAGTCCGGAGATGTACGACAGTGTGCCGAGTGAGAGCAGGTTGTAGGTGTTGGCGTTGAAATAGTTGAGCGCCACGAACAGACGGTTGTTGGCAAACGCACCCTGGATGCCGGCAGTGAAGCGTGCCGTGGTTTCCCACTGCAGTTTCGAGTTGCCGATGTTGCTCATTGAAAGACCGGTGAGCGAGTTGAACAGTTTGCCGGAAGTGAAGTAGGTTCTTGCGGCGATGCTGTTGATGTCGTCATTTCCAAGGAGGTCGAAACCGGCGTTCAGTTTCAAGTAGTTCACCGCACGGGTCGGCTTGAACCACTTCTCGTTGGTCAGCACCCAGGCTGCCTCCACTGATGGGAAGAGACCGAAGGCGTAGTTGCCGATTTTCATACCGTCCTCTGAGTCAACACCGAACTTGCTCGAGCCGTCAAGCGCCAAAGCGGCGTATAGATAATATTTCTCACGGAAATTGTAGTCTGCGGTCAGGTAGTAGGTCAGGTCGATGTCTTTGTTGTCAAGACCGTCAGTATCCTTGTATTTCAATGACGATGACTGGTTAGGTGTCTTGTCGTTGCCTGAATCGTAACCAATCTGGGTGTTCAGGCGGTAGGTGTCGCGCGTGTAGCGGAATCCACCCTTGGCATCGAGAAAATGGGCATTGAAACGGTGCTTGTAGCCGATGTTCAAGTCGTTCATTACGGTGATCTGACGGCCAGCGAGCGCAGTAACGGCATTCTCCACCTGCCCCACTCCTTCAACTTCATAGTTCGGCACACCAGTGGTCGGGAGATAATAGTTCTCGTCGGTGTTCACCAGCTGGAATGCGAAGTGGTTGGTCAGGCGCCAGTCGCGGTTGATGTCCCAAATCGGGGTCACTGCCAGCGTCACGGTGCGGTTGCCGAAGTAGTTCTTGTTCGTGCCTTCACCGTTCTCAAGGATGGAGAGCGGGTTCGACAGCGAGGTGGTGTAGTCGCTGCGAGAGGTCACCACGTCCGACAGGTAGTCGTCAGCTTCGGCCAGATAGGAAGAGACGAAGCCCTTCGTGTCGTAGGCGTAAGGCGAGAGGAACGGCGACTTGATGAGCGAGAGGAAACCTGGGGAAGAAATCACACCGTCGGTCACGTTTGCCTTCACTCCGTCGTCACGCATGTTGCGAGTCACGTCGGCGTAGGCGGCGTCGAACCTCACGCTCAATCCCTTTGCCAGCACGATGTCGGAGTTCAGACGCAGGTTGAAGCGCGAGAACGAGAAGTCCTTAATCGTGTTATCGGTGCCGGCATAGCCCACGGAGAGGTTGTAGTTCGCCACATCGTCACCTCCCTGAACGTTGATGCTGTAGTTCTGTGTCCATGCCTCTTTATACACTTTGTCGGCCCAGTCGGTGTTGTTGTGGTACATATTATAATAATAGTAGCTCGGCTCGGTCTGGAGGAACTTGAACGAGTTGTTCTTCGTGCCGGTCGTTCCAATCAGCTCGGAAGCATACACGCGGAACTGCTCTGCGTTCATCATGTCGGGGAGCTTCGGAACCAGCTCATAGCTGCCGCCAACGCTCACGTCAATCTTGGTGGCCATCGACTTGTTGCGCTTCGTCTCGATGATGAGCACGCCGTTGGCACCCTTGGCACCGTAGATGGCGGCACCGTTCTTCAGCACCGACACCTTCTCAATGTCCTCCACCATGATGTTGGCGAGGATGTTGTTGAAGAAGCCGTCGTGGAGCGAAGGCGAGCTGTACTGCATGTTCTGGATCACTCCGTCAACCACCACCAGCGGCTGTGCGTTGCTATTGAGCGAGTTGATACCGTTCATCAGCATCTTCACGCCCTGTGCTGCCTGACCGCTGCGGAGCGTGGTGAGCATGTCGCCTCCGAGGTTGCGCTGAATCTGGTTGTCGATGGAGATGTCGTTGTTGTTGTAATCCACCATGGTGGTCTTGCGGCTCACGGCAGAGGTCTCACGGTTGTAGATTTCACCAAACTGTGCGGAGTACATATAGACGTTCTCCACCTGAGTGCCGCTTCCGATCGGCTGCTGCACGAGCATGTATCCGTCGGCCCAGAAGGTCAGGGAGGTGGCATGATCCGGCACCTTGATGAAATACTCGCCCTTGTCGTCGGTCATGGCCGAATAGCGGCTCTCGTTATAGACACGCACCTGAACACCAGAAGCCGGTTCATGGGTGGCGGCGTCGAACACGCGTCCGCTGATCTCATGCGTCGGCACCTTCGCCACGGCCTTCTTTGGAGCGGCTTTCTTGGCAGGAGCCTCCTGAGCGCTGAGCGGCATTGCTGCGAATGCCGACATCACGATTGTCATAAATAAGGTACGTATCATTTGCGGGCCTCCTTTCTTCTTTTCGTTCCGTCAGCCGCTGCCACTACTGGACGGAGGTAGATGCAGTCGAGGAACATCTCACGTGAATATTGGGTCTGGCGGTTCGTGATGGAGCACTGCAGCTGAAGGCTCACCGTGGCTTCCTGCTGCTGGTAGTTGCAGGTTGGGAAGGTGAAGCGGCCAATCAGAATGGAATCCACACGGACACCGCTGTTCGTCATTTCTGTATTGTATTTCTCTGTCTTCTGGTTGCCTTCCTCGTCCACGTATGTGAGTGTGGCCTTGAACTTATTTGGCTTGGTGTCGCGGGAGTTGGCCTGATAAACCGTCTTAGGAAGGACCACGGCAAAGATATCGTAAGTGCCCGACAGCGTGTTCCTCACCTCGAAGGTGGCGGTCCAGTTGCTCGTGCTGTTGCGAGGCACGATGTCCAGATAGCCATTGCCTGAGATGGTGTCGCCAATGGCATGGCGGTAGTTCAGCGTGCAGTCCTTGTAGTTCGTCAGGTTGGCCTCACGCTCGCCCTGAACGTGGATAGGATGGAAATAGATATCCTCCGGAGTGAACGGCCACTCGTTGATGCGGTAGATGTAGCCATTGGAGCACTGCAGCGAGTCGATGATGTTCGACTTGTCGAGATACCCACCAGCCGTGAACGGCTTGTAATATACATGGTAAGGCCAGTTGATCGGCGAATAGGAAGTGGTGAAGATGGAATCGGGCTCCGAACGCTGCACGTTGCGGTTGAAAATCAAGTCGCTGATCAGCGCCACGTTGGTCCAGTAGTCGGACACGGAGTCGGCTTTCTCAATCGAGCCGAAGTTGAAATACTGTTTCGCCTCAGCATACACACGCTCCCATGTGGCGCGGTTTGGCATCAGCATGGCGAAAGTGGAGTCTTCCGACATGATTCTGTCGAACACGCGGAAGAGGTTGTTCTCAATCACCATCACGGAGTCAGAGTAAACCTTCATGCCATCGACCACATCGGCCTGGATTGAGCGCTCCTCGTCGAGCTCCTGCTTCTCGTAGCGCTTCAGGAAATCGCCGATGTGGGCGAACTCATCCATCGAGGTCACACCTTCATAGATGTTGTAGGTGTACCAAGCTTCGTCGTCCACGATATGGAGCAATCCGTTGAGTGCCGGCAGGTTATATTGACCAGGAATGACCTCAGCATTGTAGAGTGCCGTAGGAGTGAGATGGAGGAACTTGTCGTTCAGCATCTTCACCCGCTCGTCGGTGGTCTGGTTCATGTTGTAGAGGTTGTGGGCGATGTGGTTCATCACAAAGTGGTTGCCCACGGTGGAGTCGCCCTGCTCTGTGGCGCAGAGGTTCAGCAGCGAGTCGATGTTGAAGGTGCCGTTCACCGGAGCCCAAACCGTCAGGGCTTGGTCTGCCTTCACCAGGTCGGCATAGGTCACGCTCGTGCGGCGGTTGTTCAGATAGATGTGGGTCCGCTTCAGCACAGACATGAAGTCCGACAGCTGTGGATTCGTGTCTATCATGTCATAGATGCTCTCCGTGCCGTTCACCTCAGCCTTGTCGTAGTGGTCGTCCCACGTGTCGGAACACGACGAAGCCACTGACCCGGCCGCTAAGGCAATCAGGAGAACTGCCATGGATTGATATATTTTCAGTTTCATATCTTTTCTTTTTCGTATCTTGGATTCTATACTTAACATTCTCAATCTCCGGATCAGTGGGTATCCTCGGCGGTCAGGCCCGCATACACACTCTTCGGACAGAACTCGAAATAGTTGATTGGAAGTTCTGCCTCGGCATTCTCAATCACGAGCTTGATGCGGAGCCAGTATTCCTTATTAGGATCAAGGGCCTGGGTTGTCAGGATCTTGCGGAATTTACCGTTGTTGGCGCGCAAGTTGTTCGAACCACCCTGGTTCCAGGAGTCCATGTCCTTCATGTAGCCACGGTTGTGCATGGCCTTGTCGATTGCGCGGTTCTCTTCCTCATCCTCAGTGTCGGCCACCCATCCAATCGAAGGGTCACCACCCCAGATGCGGAAGTCAATCGGAAGTCCCATTGGCTGAAGGTTGCCTTTCTCGCCGAAGTAAATCTGAACCACTCCACGGTCGTTTCCAGAACCATAGCCGAAGCGGATCTCGTATGTATTGGCTGGAACTGGTGGGAGCTTGAAGCTCACGTCGAACTGGCCAATCAGGTCAACGGCATCGGAATAGGTGGCCATCCACACACCGCGCTCACGCAGAGTCAGCGTTGGATTGATGCCATGGAAATCCCATCCTTCCACCTGCTTGAAGCCGGTCAGGTGCTGCGCATTGGTGTTGCCGCGCGCACCTGCGTTGAGGAACTCGGGCGACATCGTCACCACGTTCCAGCGGATGCGGTCGTTGAACACCACGTCGCGTGTGGTCGGGTTGTAGGTCAGCACATCATCGATGTAGTGATAGATACCGTTCAACGCCTGCTGGTTCAAGGTGTCGGCCGGCAGGCCCTGAAAAGCCAGCTCCTCGTCGTGCACATTCTTCATTTCGGTCGGGGTATAGACTTTCACACCACGAACGGTGTAACGCGAAGCCACACCCTTGCGGTTGATGTACAGACCGTCGGAAGGCGAAGACATCTTCATGATTGTGCCTGGCATCATCGTGGTGTACCAGTCGGTGCAGTCGATGAGGTTCGGCATGGCGCAGGTGGTCTTGTAGTCGATTCCGCTCTCTGAAATCGTGAAGTCGTTGATACCGCCGTAGTATGGCAGCATGTGGTAGGCGATGAAGCGGTTCAGAGGGTTCTTTGGGTTGGTCCAGTCGTCGTCGTAGAGTCCGGCATCGGCAGGATACATCTCGTCGTACACACGCTTGGCGTATGCCTTCAGGTCGTCCAGGTTTTCGATGCCAGCACGGGCCAGCACGGTATTGGTCTCAGCGAAGATGGTGTAGCGCTTCTGACGGGTTTCTGGATAGTACATGCGGTAGGTGGCACCGGTACGGTGGAACGGAAGGCCCAAATAGACGGAGTCGCGGCCCACGCTGTAGCTTTCATCCAAGAACTCATACAAGCTGTCGGCAAGACTGGTCAGCTGCAGGGCTGAAGTGAAAAGGGAGATGGCCTTGTCGTCCTTCATCAACTCAGGAAGATAGGAGCTGGAAGGCTGAATCACGCGGTCAAGGGTGTGCACCACACCATTCTCCACAGAGTCGTCGCGTACGGTGATTTTCGAGGCCATGTTGATGTAATAGATGGCGTTGCCTCCGTTCAGCGCATCGCTGTCGCAGGAGAACGTGAGGAAACGGTTGTTCATGTTAGGAGTGGAGATGTTGCCGTCGCTCAGGTCCGTGGTGAAATAGGTCTCCTGAATGATGTGGTTCCACGAAATGGTGTCGCACTCCTCTTTTGTCAGGTCGGCCACGCTCGACTTGCCATGCTGACGCAGGTACTTGTCGATGGCATCGTTCGTCGGAGCGAAGCAGGTGTAGGTGCCGTAAGTGGCCATCATGCCGTACAGGCCTGAGCGGTGGAGAATCTCGGTGAACTCGCTATATACTTCCGGACGGTTGTCCAGATAGTCGCTCACCATCTCTCCTGTGAAGGTGTAATAGTTTTCTGACGATGGTTCATCCGAACAGCTCACCATGCACGCTGAGAACACAGCAAGGAACAGAAGACCTGCAAAAAACTTAAGAATATGATTAGGTTTCATAATGTTGTGCTGTTAAAAGTTTTGTTCTGTATTTTCTGTGATGTAAGCTGGATTCTGCGTCAGGTAAGGATTCTGCTTCAGCTCCTGCTTGCTGTAAGGCCAGTAGAGGATGTCCTGAGTGGAGAGCTTGATGCGGATCACGCTCACGTTCTCCTGGAACTTAGGAAGCACCTTGTTGATCATACGGGTGTTCTCACCGTCGCGACGCGAGAGACGCACGAGGTCGAACCATCGCTTGCCCTCAAACATCAGCTCACGCTGGCGCTCGTCGAACACGAGGTTCTCCATGTCGGTACGCGAGGTGGCATAGTCGTCGTAGCGCAGCGTGTCGGTAGTGGCCACGCGCTTGTTGTTGGCACGCTTCCACACGGCACTCACGCAGGCAAAGGCATTACGGTAGTGGGTGGTCTGCTCCTCTGTCAACGGAACGCCGGACTCCACATCGCCTGCCAACTCCACTTCTGCCTCTGCACGCATCAGCATCACATCAGTCAGACGATAAATGATCCAGTTGGCGAAGTTGGCAGTGCGCGCACTCGAAGAGACCGTAGGGGCAGCACCAGTGGTTGTGCTCGTACGGAACGACACGTCTTCATTCACATATTTTGTGATGTAAATCTTGTTGTTGATCTCGGTCATGTTCTCCAGATAGCGGCAGTCCGTACGTTTGAAGTAGTCGTTCAATCCGGCGTATGCATCGGTGTAGAGGAACGAAGGTGCTCCAATCTGACCGGTGCGGGTGGTGCTGGAACCATAGAAGTCCGAAACGGCGCTGTTGGTCACCGACTGGTTGCGCACGAAGTTCAGCTCAAAGATGGACTCGAAACTGTTGCCCGTGCCGAAAATCTCTGTGTAGGTGTTGCCTGCGTAGTTGCTGTTGGCGCCCGACTCCGAAATCAGCGGATATTTGCCATAGAGCTCGGTAGTCAGGGTCGTTGGGTTTTCCTCGTAGTCTTCCTCGTATTCCTTGATCTTGTGGTCAATCACCAGGTCGCAGTAGTCGATGCAGCGCTGATAGTCGCCTTTCCACAGATAGAGGTCGGCAAGCAGGGCGTAGCAGGCCCAGCGGGTGATGCGGCACGTGTTTTCCACGCTCTTCTCGCCATAACTGCGGACTGCGTCGTCCTTCACGCGCTCCACGTCCTGAATCAGGCTGTCGAGCACCACGTCGAACTTCGATGGCGCCACTTGATATTCCTGCGTGTCGTCGTTCGACGGATAGGTCACGTAAGGCACATCTCGGAAGGTTCGGATCAGATAGAAATAGCAGAGGGCACGGAGGGTCGTGGCCTCGGCCAAAGTGGCGCGGAGCTCGGAATCCGTGAAGTTCGGGTCTTTCGCATTCACATCCGGTGCGTAGTAGATTACGGTGTTGCAGCGGTTGATCACACTGTAGAAACACTGCCACTCCGTGTAGGAGTTGGTTTCCAGGATGTTCTCCTTCAGCACCTGCTGAATGACGTAAGGAGTTCCTGAGCCGTTAGTCATGTTGTCGGAGCGGAGCTCACCCCACACCGCCATGCGCTTCACGCAGTCTGGACTCTCAAGCTGGTCATAGCAGGAGTTCAGCACACTGTTCACGTCGGCTTCCTCTGTCCAGTAGTTCTCCAGCACGATCTCGTTCTGAGGCTCTATCGAGAGGAAGTCGTTGCAGCTTTCAAGCGTGAGGACCGCCAGCGCTGAAATCGTCAGCATCACTGACAATGACATATATTTGATATTTTTCTTCATAATGCAGTACGGTTTTTAGAATTGAACAGTGACACCAAATGTTACGGAACGTGGGTTTGGTGTGCGGGCATTGTCGGTGGTCACACCGTAGCCGCCGTAGCCTACCTCTGGGTCTGCGCCGCTGTAGCCAGTCAGGCAGAACAGGTTGTTGGCACTCAGATAGAAACTCAGCTGGGTCAGTCCCCAGTTCTTGATCATCTTAGGGTCGAGCGAATAGCTGAGCTGTGTGTAGTTCAAGCGCATGAACGAGCCTTTCTCCATGAAGCGGTCGCTGCCGAGCCAGTTGTAGCCATCCTGATAGAGCGCGCGCGGAATCTCCACGTTGTCGCCCTCGATACGCCAGCGCCAGTTCACGGCTGCCGACTGGTTGTTGTTGGAATACATGTTCTCAGCGAGCATTCGGGCACGGTTGATAATCTTGTTGCCGATACGGAAGTTGAACTGGTTGTTCCAGCTCCAACGACCATACTGAAGCTTGAAGCCCCATCCACCGGTCACCTTAGGAAGTGAACTGCCGAGATAGACGATGTCGAGCTCGTTGATGTTACCATCGTGGTTAATGTCCTCATAGATGGCGTCGCCACCCTTGAACTTATAGACGTACGACTTGTCGTTGCTGTCGTAGCAGAAGAGCATCGGGATGGTGTAGCCGTTCTTATCCACAACCACCTGACCGTTGGCGTCGCGGGCAACCGGAGCGTTCGGACCGCTCACTCCCGGAACCTCTGTGTCGGTGTATTTGCTGTACTGATACACGCCTTTGTAGCGGAAACCATAGATGGAACCGAAGGCGTTGTGAAGCTGAACACGGGTAAGGTAAGATCCGTTCTTCTTGTCGAAGTCGTTGTTCAACGAGGCGAGGACAGTCTCATCCATCTTCGTGATTTCATTCTTGTTGTTGGCGAAGGTCACGTTGAAGCTGGCCTTCAGCTTGCCAATCTTCAGGATTTCCTGAGCGTTGATGTTGAACTCCCAACCAGTGTTACGCATGTCGCCCACGTTCTGGTAGTTCAGGGCGGTGAAACCAGAAGAGGTAGGGATGCGGCGGTTCATCATCAGCAGGTCGGTGGTCAGCTGGGTGTAGATGTTGAAGTCAGCTGTGATCATGTTGTTGAACAGGCCGAGGTCGAAACCGAGGTTCCAAGTCTCTTTCTGCTCCCATTTCAGTTTGCTCAGACGGATGTTGCTTGGCGAAACTGAAGCGTTCTGGTTGTATGGGCTTGCATTCGCGTATTTCGAGAAATAAAGGTATTCACCGCCTGGCTGGTTACCCACGATACCCCATCCCGGACGGATGGAGAGCATGTTCACCCATGGGAGTGCCTTCATGAATTTCTCGTCGCTGATGTTCCAACGGAACGACAGGGCTGGGAAGGTTCCCCAACGGCTCTCGTCACCGAATTTCGTGGAACCGTCGTGACGCATGCTGAAGTCGGCGATATACTTGCCTTTGTAGGCATAGTGGGCTGAGAAAGTCAGATAGACGCTGCGCCACTGGCCGCTCGAGGTGCCCAGGCTCGACACGATACCATCGGCAATCGGACTCTGGATGCCGCCCGAAGGAAGTCCCCAGACGGTGTTGCTCGTGCTCTTCGACGAACCGTCGGTCAGTTGGAACTGGGCGAACGCCATGAACGAGTGGTCCTCGTTCTTGAACACCGGCATGAAGGTCAGTCGGTGGGTCGTGGTGATGGCTGTACTCTTGTGGGCATCAGTCGATGTGCGGTTGTTGTTCGTGTTCGACCAACCTGCGGTCACAAGGCTCGACGGATAGAACGTGTCATTATATTTATTAAAGATGTTGAAGAGGATCTTACCTTCATACTTCAGGCGGGTCTGGTCGTCGTGGGTGCCGAGCAGGTCGTAAACCAGCTGGAACTCAGGCTGAATCTGATAGGTGGATTCTTCGTTCTTGGCTTGCTTGGCGAGCGCCACCGGGTTCACGTAGCCGTATTGGTCTTTCTTCAGCTCGGCGGAGGCGGTGCTCAGCATGTGGTAGTAGTCAGGAAGGTCGTTGCCGAACTCGTCCTGCTCATAAATCGAGAGGTTCGGCATCTTCTGGTAAGCGATGGACAGCAACTCGCTGTAGTTCTTCTTGTTGTCCGTATAGGTCATGTTGAAGTTGGTCACGATCTTGATACGGTCACTCACGAAGTAGTCCAAAGCGGCACGGGTGGTGAAACGGTCGAGTTTCTGCTCAATCACCGTACCCGTCTGGTGGTCGTAACCGCCGGCAATGCGGAAGTTGGCTTTCTCACCACCACCCGACAAGCTCACGTAGTGCTTCTGCTGCCATCCGGTCTTACGGATTGCCTTGCGCCAGTCGGTGTTGTTGTTGTACATCTCATATTCGTTCCACGATTGGTCGTAGTCGAACTCGCGGATGCTGGAGTTCTCGTCGCTCAAAGCTGGGTTGTAGTAGGCTTCCTTCATCAGCATCGTATATTGGTCGCCGTTCAACAGGCGGATGCCAGCAGGCTGATGGGTGGCCATCACGCGGTAGGAATACTGCACCTTGGTCTTGCCGCGGCTACCACGCTTCGTCTTGATCTCAATCACACCGTTGGCACCCTGCGAACCGTAAATGGCGGTTCCGGCTGCATCCTTCAGCACGCTGATGGACTGGATGTCATCCGGGTTCACGTTCAGGAGCTCTGCGAACTGGTCCTCGGTGGCGTTGGCATAGTCGAAGTTACTGTTGTAGTCGCTTTCAAAGATATTGCCATCGACCACGATCAGCGGCTCGCTGCTGCCGTTGATGGAACTCACACCACGCAGACGCATGCTCGTGCCGGAACCGAGGTTACCAGAATTCGACACGATGTCGAGACCAGCGATACGGCCTTGGAGGGCTTCATCGACAGTGGTGATGCCGAGTCCTTCAAACTCCTTGGCGTCGATGGTCTGATGCGCCACGGACATTTCGCGGATAGGAATGGCCAAACCACTCGTCTCTGTGCGCTTCGTGCCCTTAATCACCACCTCCTGGATCTTACCAGTCTCTTCCATCAAGATGTTGTATGTGGTGCCACGGATTGGAATCTCCTGTGTCTTGTAGCCCACGTAGGAAATCTTCAACTTATGTTTTGGATTGACGATGCGGAACGAGAAGTTACCATTCATATCGGTCGTTCCATGCGCCACGATACGGTTAGACTCATCAATCTCGACCACGTTACAGCCCATCAGACCTTCCACGTCGTCGCGCACCACACCGTGAATCATCGTGCCTGCGGTCTGTGCCGCAGCACTCAATGGCAGCAATGCCATCGCAAGAATAATTATCAGTCTATTGTTCTTCATATCTTCACGGTTTATTTATGGATTAATGCTCCGTCAATCAAATGCACCACGGCAAATGAGGAGGTATAAAGCTCAGTGGCGTGGGTGGCGTCACCCGTGTTGTACTGATACTCACGGGCCATCAGGTTGTACAGGCCGCTCGAAGTGTCCACCTTGCGGGTGTTGCCCTTTCCGTCGATGATGGAGATACCGCTGTTCGATACGTCGGTGTTCAGCTTGTAGTAAGAAAGCACGCCGTCGTTCACCTTGTAGGCGGAAGTCTCAAACTCACCGTTCACATTGCCCTGACCCACATAGTAAGCGTTGTCCTGAATGTGGTAGCGGATGAAGGTCTCAATCTCGTTGCGAAGGCTGTCTTTCTTCTCTTCATCGCCCTCGGCTTCCACCTGTTCCCAGGTTGGGAGCTTGCCGCTCGCCTGAAGCTCGGAGATGGCTTTGTTGGTCGGAACGTAAACCGTGTAGCGGTAAGTGTTGAAGAGAGAGATGTTCTCGCTTGGACAGCCGTGCTCGTCGGTACCGATCACATGCTTTGTCTCCAACAGCGAAGAACTCTGAAGCAGGTCGTGGAAGGCCTTGAACTCCTCATGCTCACCCAGCACGTCGAACACCGACTTGCGGGCAGTCATGATTGGACCTTCATCAAGAATATAAGTCTTACCGTTTCCTTCGTACGACTCATCATAAATCTGAACCACAGGAACAGACTTGCCTTCCTCTATCTGAAGACCACCCTGAACGGTCATGCCGCCAGTGCCGGCGGAGGCGTTAGCCACTTTCACCATGCTGCCGCCCTTGGTCTGATAGAAGGTGTTGCCATCTTCCACGTTGCCAATCACGATGTGGGTGTCGAGGATGTCCTTCAAGCGATTGAGAATCTGACTTGTGCTGGCCTCACCGATGGAGTCGAGCACCTCACCCGTGGCAGTGTCGTAGTTCCAGATGCTTGCGCGCACTTTCTTTTCTTCCGTCTGAGCCGTAGCATCATAGTGGAAGCGGAAGAGCTGGGTCATCGTCTTGCCGTATGAGCATGGGTCAACATACTCAAGCAATGCGTTGTTGTTCGGGATGAAAAGGCTGTAGTAGGTATTCTGGGAGTTCAGATACACATCGAAGCCGTTCTGCTCCACACCCCAGTAGAGGATGTTCATCGTCTCGTTCACCAAGGCTGGGAACGTCACAGAGATGTATGCCACTGGGTTGAACACCTTATTAGTAAGATATACTGCTCCGTTGCAGGCGAAGAGCACGGAATCCACATACTGGGTTTCCAGTCCGAGCTCGTCGTTGGCGTCGTTCAGCACCGTGCTGAATTTGCTTGGAACGGAGTTGGTGAAGGAGTTCAGCATATTCACGTTGATCATCTTCGAGATTACCTTGTCAGGCACGTTTTCCCAACTTCCATAGTAGTCTTTCAGCACCTTGCCGGCACCTTCGTTCCAGTAGCGGTTCAGTGCCTCATCGCTCGGAACGAGCATCACGCCCATGTTTTCCTGAAGAGCCACATTGGCACTCGTGCTGTTGGTGGTGGCGGAATAGAACTGGTTCCATGCCGGGTCGAATTTCAAAAGACCGTTCACCGGACCCTCGTCTGGAGTCAGATCCAAAGGCTGGCCACCCTGGCTGCGCTCTGAGAAGTAGCGCTTCTCGAACAGAGAGTCTATGTTGGCGTTGTAAAGGCGGTTGTATTCGCGTGTGGCCTCATCACCTGCATAATATGGGGCGCAGAAGCGGTTCAGCAGCTTGGCGTAACCCTGGGTGTGAGGGTTGTAGGTGATCAAGTCCGCCATGTTTGGCAGCGGGGTGAGCACATGCTGCATGCCATGGATGAAGCCATTCGAGCATTTGATGTTCTGTTCTGTCATCAACACACCATTCACATTGGCATCGCCAGGCTGACGCTCTGTCTCATAATTGAACAGGAAGTTGCAGTCGGGATTCGTGATCAGCTTGTTCTCCAAGAAAGCCTCCACAAAATGGATCATCGGCTTGGTGGTGATGTCACTCATGCACACAATCGGCTTGCCTTCCTTGCGGTAACGTGCCCAATAAGGATTGTCGGGCATTTCCGAAGGGGTGAGGATCGGCACGGAGTCGTATGCGCTCGACGAGGTCTTACGACGCATACAATCGCCCTCGGTTGGACCCTCCGAGCTGCTCAGGTAGGCCACCTGGCAAGAGTTGTTGATCATACTGCCGAAGAGAATCATCTTCTTCTGGGCGAGCGAGAGCTGGTCGTAGCTGTGGACGCCCCAATTGTTTTTCTTGTAGAATTCACCGAAGGCGTCGTCGTTGCCCACGAAGAGGGTTTTCGAACCGGTCTTGGCTAACACGTCGCGGTAGCCAAGGTCATCGATGATTCTGACCATGTTGGTATAATTGCCGTTGTCTTGCAAATACTCGTAAATGCTCGAACCAAGCCAGGATGGATCTTCCTCTGCCAGGTCGTAGCCCTCACAAGCAGTCAGGCCGCCAACTGCAATCATAGCCCCCAGCAGCCACTTGGAGAGGCTGCCGCTGAAATAAAGTTTTGCTTTCATATAGGCCATTATTGGTAATTAGTTATGTTTTTTCATTCAATTTCAATAAGTGTCCACATGCATCTATTTGCCCTCACAGGCACTGGTCTCGCATAAACTCAACTTCTTTAATCCCCAATGCATGCATTTTTCCGATACAAATTTACAATCTTATTAAAAAATATTAAAAAAAATACGTTACATACTCTTTCAGATTCGTTACATAAAAAATATTTGCGCTGACAGCCAACGTTTTATGTATTTTTCATCTTTACGTTTTTTCACCTTTTTCCTATGGAAGAATCATAAAAAAAAACTAATTTTGCAGAAAATAATTCAGAAAAAACATCCCTATCGCTAACTAACAACTATATCAATTATATGAAAAGAACAATTCTATGCATCATCGCTGTCCTCATCGTCATGGCAGCACAAGCTGAGAAACTGGAACTCCGACTGCTCAACCATTGGGACAATCCCGACGGAACCGTGGAGCGCGGATATGCAGGACGGTCCATCTGGAAATGGGACCTCATCCCTGCTGGAAAAAAACAAATGCCCGACTCCCTTGCACAACGCTATGAGGAGTATGGACGCATCAACCATGAGTTCGGAATCAACGGAACGGTGCTCAACAATGTGAACGCCAAACCACTCATGCTCACTTCCGACATGATCCGGAAGACTGCAAAAATAGCACAAATACTTAGAAAACACGGAATTAAGGTGTATCTCTCCGTCAATTTCGCATCACCTAAAGCACTCGGTGAATTGGACACGGCCGACCCGATGGATTCGAAGGTCAGAAAATGGTGGGCAGACAAAGCTGACGAAATCTATAAAATCATCCCCGACTTTGGTGGTTTCCTCGTCAAAGCCAACAGCGAGGGAGAGCCTGGACCGATGGATTATGGACGCACGCATGTGGATGGAGCCAACATGCTGGCGGAGGCACTCAAGCCTCATGGCGGCATCGTGATGTGGAGAGCGTTTGTCTATTCATCGAAAGCGTCTGACCGCGCCAACCAGGCTTACGAGGAGTTTGCACCTTACGACGGCATGTTCGCCGACAACGTCATCATTCAAATCAAGAATGGTCCTATCGACTTCCAACCTCGGGAAGCAGTATCGCCGCTTTTCTTCAAACTCAAGAATACGAAGATGATGGTGGAGTTCCAAATCACACAGGAATATACCGGTGGAAGCATACAGACCTGCTTCCTCGCACCGATGTGGAAGGAGTTCTTCCGTCAGACCGATGAATATGGGGTCAAGCTCTGCGGAGCAGCGGGTGTGGCAAACATCGGCGATGCTCCCAACTGGACGGCGAACGACCTCGCCATGGCAAACTGGTATGCCTTTGCCCGACTGGCCAACGACACACAGGCTTCGTCACGAGATATCGCAGAGACTTTCCTTAAAGAGAATTTCACCGACAAGCCTGAGTTTGTGAAGCCTGTGGCACAACTGCTGCTCAACTCCTGGGAAGCGGTCACCAACTACATGATGCCGTTCGGGCTCCACCACATCTTTGCCGGCGGACACCACTACGGACCTGAGCCTTGGTACTATGTGCCGGGATGCAGGGAAGACTGGCTACCACGGTTCTATCACCGTGCTGACTCCATCGGCATTGGATTCAACCGTACCGACCATGAGGAGCCTAGCGCTAAGGGGAACCAAGGCTCCAACAACGTGGGGCAATATCCAGAACCACTACGCACATTATATAACAACATCAACACCTGCCCTGAAAACCTCCTGCTCTGGTTCCACCATGTCAGCTGGGACTATGTGATGAGCAACGGACTCTCTCTCTGGGACAACCTTTGCTACGCATACGACAACGGAGTGAGGAAAGCGGAACAGTTCGTAGAGACTTGGAAATCGGTAAAACCGTATGTTGATGCTCAACGCTATGAACGCCAGCTCGCACGCTTCATCCGTCAGGCTAAAGACGCATGGTGGTGGCGCGACGCCTGCATCCTCTATTTCCAGCAGTTCTCACAACGCCCTCTCCCACCCGACTGCCCAGCACCAAGGCATAAGCTCAACGACCTGATGAAATACCACCTCAACATCGACAACTACACCGCAGCGCCTATCGACCGACTGCCTTGAAGCGGACAGCATAAATAAAACAGAACGCCGGCATTGAGCATCCACTCAATGCCGGCGTTCTATATGATTGCTTGGCAATATCCCTTCAAATAGAATTTGCTGATTCCTCTTTCATCTGAGCCATGCATTTTTCCAGCGAATCCATCCAATAAGGCACCGCAACCTCGAAATCACGCTTAATCTTGCTCTTGTCGAGCACCGAATAGGCTGGACGTTTCACTGGAGATGGGAACTCATCACTGCGACAAGGACGGATTTCACACGAAGTGTTGCCAGAAAGCTTAGCAATCTGTTTCGCAAAGTCATACCAAGAGCACACACCTTCGTTGGAGAAATGATAAATGCCCGTATGCCGGCGATATTTCTCACCCTCCACAATTGCGTAAATCGCCTGGGCAAGGTCACCAGCATAGGTAGGAGTGCCGCACTGGTCAATCACCACCTTGATGGCTGGTTTTGTGGAAGTCAGGTTCATGATGGTTTTCACGAAGTTCTTTCCATATTCGCTATACAGCCAGGCAGTGCGGATAATCACATGCTTGCAGCCAGTGGCTTGAATCAGACGTTCTCCCTGAAGCTTCGTCTCACCATAGACCCCCGTAGGCGTGCCCGTCATTTCCTCGTTGCAGGGCGTGTTGTACACCTCCTTACCAAACACATAATCAGTGGAGATATGGATGAGGGCGCCCCCCACCCCTTTCATCGCCAAGGCAAGGTTCTCTGGCGCAAGTGCGTTCAGCCGATATACCTTCTCTCCAGCCGTCTCTGCACCATCCACATCGGTCCATGCGGCACAGTTCACAATGCAGTCGATGGCTCGGCGATCAACATAACTTATCACCGCCTCACGGTCGGTGATGTCGAGCTGCTCATAGCCCTCACACACATCCGTGAAGATATACTTATTCTCGGATTCCTGGCATACAGCCTGCATACTGCGTCCAAGCTGCCCATTGGCACCAGTAACCAATATATTCATAATCGTTCAATTGAAAAAGAAACGGAATGTCGGAATATCCCCAAAAAACATCTGAAAACAAACAGCTACCGCTTAGCATACATCTCCTCATAATACCTCTGGTAGTCGCCCGACGTCACGTTGTCCATCCATTTCTGGTTGTCCAGATACCAACGCACCGTCTTCTCGATGCCCTCCTCAAACTGGAGTGACGGCTCCCAGCCCAGCTCCTTTTGGAGCTTGGTGGAGTCGATGGCATAGCGGAGGTCATGCCCTTGACGATCAGTCACATAGGTAATCAGATTCAGGTCTTCAAACTCGCCACGCCCAAGCACACGGTCCACAGTCTTGATGAGCACCTTCACGATGTCAATATTTTTCCACTCATTGAATCCACCGATGTTGTAGGTATCCGCAATGCGTCCCTTATGGAAAATCAAATCGATGGCACGTGCATGGTCCTCCACATAGAGCCAGTCGCGCACATTCTCTCCCTTGCCATACACCGGCAACGGCTTCTTATGGCAAATATTATTGATAAACAGCGGGATAAGCTTTTCAGGAAATTGATAAGGCCCATAATTGTTCGAGCAGTTCGTCACAATGGTAGGCATGCCATAGGTGTCATGATAGGCACGCACGAAATGATCGCTGCTGGCTTTCGAAGCTGAATAAGGGCTGTGAGGCTGATATTTCGTGTCTTCCAAGAAGAACTGGTCGCCGTAAGCAAGATGATGCTGACCCGAGGAGGCTTTAGTGGTGAACGGAGGCTCGATTCCTTTCGGATGGGTCAATTCCAACGCACCATAAACCTCATCAGTGGAGATATGGTAGAAGCGCTTGCCAGCATAGCCGCCTGGGAGTGACTCCCAATACACTTTAGCTGCCTGAAGCAGGCTCAAAGTGCCCATCACGTTTGTTCGGGCAAAGGTGAAAGGGTCGCGGATACTGCGGTCCACGTGGCTCTCTGCTGCAAGATGGATCACGCCGTCAATCTGTTCCTCACGCATTACACGGCACATGGCTTCATAGTCGCAGATATCAGCTTTCACGAACTTGTAGTTCGGACAATCCTCAATATCCTTCAAGTTAGCCAGATTGCCGGCATAAGTCAACTTGTCAAGGTTCAAAATCTTGTAATCCTTGTACTTCGTCACAAACAGTCTCACCACATGAGACCCAATAAATCCGGCACCGCCGGTAATCAGTATATTCATAATCAATCAATTTCAAAATCAAAATCGACAAATCTATGTGCCAAGCCTACTTTTTCAGCTCATCAATCACTTTCAGCAGATACTGTCCATAAGGATTCTTGATCATCGGCTGAGCCAACTCACGCATCTTCGCCTCGTCAATCCAGCCACGGCGGTAGGCAATGCCCTCCAGACAAGCCACTTTCAAGCCCTGACGTTTCTCTATCACCTCAATATAGGTCGATGCCTCAGCCAGCGAATCGTGCGTTCCTGTGTCGAGCCAGGCGAAACCACGGCCCAACGTCTGCACCTTCAGCTCGCCGTCCTCAAGGAATCGCTGGTTCACCGACGTGATCTCATATTCGCCACGGGCCGACGGCTTGATCGTGCGCGCCACCTCAACCACCTTGTTCGGATAGAAATACAAGCCCACCACGGCATAGTTGGATTTCGGCTTCGCCGGTTTCTCCTCAATCGACAGGCAGTTGCCATCCGCATCGAACTCCGCCACGCCGTAACGCTCTGGGTCGCTCACCCAATAGCCAAACACAGTGGCTTTCTGCTCCTTGTCGGCCGTACGCACAGCGTCACGCAACATCTGCGACAAACCATTGCCATGGAAGATGTTGTCACCCAAGACCAGGCACACCGAGTCGTTGCCAATGAAATCTGCACCGATGGTGAACGCCTGAGCCAGTCCGTCGGGCGACGGTTGCTCTGCATATTCAAAATGCACCCCGTAGTCGCTGCCGTCGCCAAGCAGACGCTTGAACCCAGGAAGGTCGTAAGGAGTGGAAATTATCAGTATGTCGCGGATGCCGGCAAGCATCAGCACCGATATCGGGTAATACACCATCGGCTTGTCGAATATCGGAAGCAACTGCTTCGACACACCCTTCGTTATCGGGTATAACCGGGTGCCAGAACCACCCGCAAGTACAATTCCTTTCATAGTCAACTCGTTTTATCCTACAAAATTAGCACTTTTATTCCTAACCACAAAATTTCATCCCTTTCTTGTCGTTTTTTTCCAAACGCCCAGAAGTTTTCACTCTATCGACAAAGGATCATCGGCACGTTCCACACGGAAAATATCCACGGCGTTGCCACCACCGTTGCTGCGTCCCTGAGATGTGGTAATGACGGTTTGGCCGTCGGCCGACACATCGAGTCCCACAGGGAAGGAATCGGCCGCAATCTTTCCAATCATCGTCATGGTGCGGGTGTCAACCACACAGATACAGCTCTCCATGTTGCAGGCGGCAAACACATAGCGCCCATCAGGAGTCAACTCGATGGTACGCGCACCATTCGCCACCTTGCACTCCTCCCATCCATCCACATGGCCGAGGTGGTTCTCCATCTTGCGTGCCGCCTCAAGGAATGTGTCGAGACGGATGCGCTGCACATAGCCCGTTCGGTTGATTGACAAATAGAGCCAGCCGTCGCGGATGACCAGATGGCGCACATTAGCCCGCATACCTTGCATCCGGCCCAAGTATTCATGGGTGGTCATGTCAATCACGGCAACACCGCCGCTGTTGCCCATACACCCCACCAGCAAATACTTGTCGTCAGGAGTGAACACCGTTCCTCGCAGCAACCAGCCGTCGCTCTGATCGCGATCCACAGGTTGCGTCAGGCTGAAATTCAGGATCAGTTTCTTGTCTATCTCGTAGTATCTCAGGTATTTCCAATCGCGGGGATTATCACTGCTGATGTCAATCAAACCAACTGTGTTATCGCCCCAATGCGACACCACCATATACTTGCCATCGTGGCTCGCACACACCATTTTCGGCAGCGGTCCAGTCTCCATCACAAGCACCGTGCTGTCCACCCGCGTGTCGATGATGGCTATGGCAGAAGGCTCCTGCGCGTTGATGTCGAATGTACGGCGGTAGAACGGCACCCACAGATAGCGCCCACCATGGGAGAAAGCACCTTCCACCGGTTTCCCGTTGAACGTGTTCAGCCGCTCTTTGTAGAAGCGGAAGGGAAACAGTCCTGAGGGTTTGCTGAACAGGGCGGAGTCAGCCTCTGTGAACCGATGGCTGATGGTCTTCAGCTTCCGATGGGTCCGCATGTCGTATGCCATCGTCTTGCACCCCTCCAGCGAGTTGATGTAGAACTTCGTACCGTCAGGATGGATGTTGGCAGACTTCGGCGAGTCGATGTCGGGATCGAGCGTGCCACTCCGGTCGCTCCGGTAATACTGGATTTTGTCCACGAGCGTGATGCTCATATTCCCATCGCTGGAAGTAACCGTCTCACCCACCTTCGGATGGACAATCGGATAATTCTGCGCCATCGCCGTCAGCGAGCACAAACCCAGAATCAAAAGTATTATTTTCATAAAAATCAAAGAGTTTTTTATACTAAAGAGTGTGTCCCATTTGGGTAGCGGATAAAAAAGCCCCCTTCGCTGATAAGCAGCCATGGGCCATCAATGCCTTTTTCTTCGTAAGGTGGCTGAAAGGAGCGCAACCAGGAGGACAGCCAACACCCCGCCACCGATATACCATAGCGTGTAATCGGGCTTCTCATCCTCATCAAGAGGTACGACCTCCACATCATCGTCTTCGCTGACAACCTCATCAGCAACGGCATTCTCTTCCTGTGTCTCGTCAATCTCAGGTATTGCCTCTGGAGCCAGCTCCGGTTCCGCATAAGTCACTTGAAAGATATCAACGGCATTGCCACCACCCTCGCCCTTGCGGCCCTGCGAAGTGGTAATCACGATACTGCCGTTCTGCGATATGTCGAGCCCCACAGGATAGCTGTCCACCGCGGTGCTCGCCACCATCTTCATCTGCCGCGTGTCCACCACGCACAGTTTACTCGCATTGTTGCAAGCAGCAAAGATGAAACGACCACTTGGCGATGCCTCAATGGTCCGGGCGCCGGTCATCACCGTACATTCCTCGAACCCTCTCACTGTTGTCGCCTTCCCAGTGATACTCGTGGCTGCAGCGATGAATGTGTCCAGCTTGATGCGCTGAACCACCCCCTGCGCATTGCTTCCCAGATAGAGCCAGTCGTCCTTCACGACCAAATGCCGGATGTTGGCACGCATGCCCAACACACGGCCCAGATATTGCTGGCGCTCCATGTCAATCACCGCAATGCCGCCACCGCCACCCATGCAACTCACAAACAAATAGCGGTCATCGGGGGTGAACACCGTGCCACGGAGCGCATAACCCGTGTTGGAGTCGCGGTTCACAGCTTCTGTCAGGCTGAAATTAAGCTGAAGCTGGTAGTCCACAATATAGACGTGGTCGTAATGCCAGTCATCGGGATTCTCACTCGATATGTCAAGCGTACCCACCGTGTTGTTGCCCCAGTGGGTCACGGCTATGTGCTTGCCGTCATGAGAACAAGCCACCATCTTTGGCAACGGACCAGTCTCGAAAAGCTTGATAATGCGGTCGGTCTGAGTGTCAATCACTGCCATGGCGGACGGATCCTGAGCATTCAAGTCATAGGAACGACGGTAATAAGGTACCCAAAGATATCTGCCACGGTGGGAGAAGGTGCTCTCCACCGGCTTGCCGTCGAACACGTTCAAGTCGCGGTCCTTCGAAGAATAATGGGTGAATTCAAACAAGCCGCTCGGCTTTGCCCACAGGTCACGTTCACTGCCACCAATGCGGTGGGATATGACACCAAGCAACTTCCAAGTGCCCATTTCATAAACCACCGTGGTGCATCCCTCCAGGGAGTTCACATAAAACTTCTTGCCGTTGGGATGGATGTTCACCGACTTGGGTGAGTTGATATTCTCATCGTAGGTCGCCTTATCCCGGGCGCTGAAATGCTGCAGCTTATGAATCAGCTTCAGCTTCACGCTGCCATCGGAAGCAGCCCCTTCATCGCCAACCGGGGGATGCACAATCTGTGCACCCATATTGACGCACCCAATCGCCAGAGTAAAAAACAAAACAAGAATTCTATTCATTTTGATATCCAAATCATCTGTAATGGACAAAGTTACTAACACCTCATAAGAACCGCCTTTGTTCTATGATTATATTTTCATATTAACGTCTAAGATCCAACATCGCTCCATCTGCATCATACATCATGGATGCGGGACCAGTAACAAAGTTCAATGTAATCTGCTTGTAGAGGCTTACTTTGTGTGAATTTGTGTTAATTCGTCGTATGAAAATGTCCATAAGAATACCCCTGGTTTAGTATTTCATTTTTCTTCCAATCGTCCGAATGGCAAAATCACCACCTGGATGGACGTCTAAAGTCTAAGGTCAAACGTCTATCTTCCAGTCGTCGATGCGGCGGGTGGCGGTGGAGAAGTTGATGCCGATCTTGAAAATCCGGCGGCTGTCACCAGCGAAGGGCTTGGCATACCCTTTCGCTTCAATCTGGGCGAGAGCCTCGTCAGCCGTCTTGTCCATCTTCAGCTCCAGGATATAGACGTACTCCGGTGTCTGCATCACGATGTCCATACGACCGTCGCTGGTGTGGCGCTCCACATCCACGTAGAAACCCATCAGGCGGAAGAACACATAGAGCGTGTTCTGGAAATAAATCTCCAGATTACCCATCACCTGATAGTCGCCGTTGGCGAAGAAATTCTCCAGGCGACGCATAAAGCCGTTCACATCACCATTACGCACATCTTTCACGAACCGGGCAATGGAGAACGCACTTTTTTCCTGCACCTTAGGCGTGTAGAACGGATAGAGGTATTTGATGAAACCCTGCTCCACCTCGCGGTTGGGGAATCCCAGCTTATATTCGTCGAATTCCGGGTCGTAGCTCTTCAGCGTAAGGTATCCGCTCTGGTAGAGCAGCGGCAGCGGGTTCTCGTCCATGATGTCGATGCTGTTGAGCGTGTCGGTGGAGAGTTCCTCCTCCGTCATGGCGGTCAGCGGGTAGCCCGTCTTCTTCAGCTGATAAACCAGGAACGAAGGGGTGCCCGTCTCAAACCAATAGTCGCGGAACTGCTGACTGGCCAGGGTGTTGAGCACGCTGAAAGGGTTGTACATGCCGGGGCTGTCCATGCAGAAGTGGTAGCCGTCGAAGTCGCACTCCATACGCGCGTAGCACTCCTCCTTGGTCATCTTGTTGTACTCGGCCAGCAGCTGTACACCCTCATCGAAGTTGGCGTGCAGCTCCGCCTCCGTAATGCCGCAGATGGTGGAGTAGCGCTGGTCGAAGGAGATGTCGAAGAGGTTGTTCAGGTCGCTGAACACGCTCACCTTGCCGAACTTGGTCACACCCGTCAGGAAGGCGAAGCGGATGTAGCGGTCGCACGATTTCAGTGCTCCGTAGAAAGCCTTGAGCGTGTTGCGGTATTCTGTCTGAAGGGTGTCGTTGCCGATAGCCTGGAGCATGGGCTTGTCGTACTCATCGACGAGGATGACCACGCGCCGACCTGTCTTCTCGAAAGCACGGCGAATCACCCCCATGAAGCGGGTGGAGAATGTGGTCTCAGCATCAGATTTCCCATATCGGTTCTCCCACTCCGTCAAAGCCACGTTGAGTATGACATTCAACGCTTCTATGTCATCGTACTTGGCGGCATTCAAGTCCAGATGCAGGATGGGATGGCGCAGCCACTCCGTCTCCAAGCGGCTCACGGCAAGTCCCTCAAAGAGCTCTTTTTGTCCATCGAAATAAGCCTCAAGGGTGGAGAGAAACAGCGACTTTCCGAAACGGCGGGGACGGGAGAGAAAATAGTAATTCCCTTCCGACACGAGTTTGTACATCAAAGCCGTCTTATCCACGTATGCATATCCGTCTCTACGTATCTTCTCAAAATTCTGTATTCCAATTGGGTATTTCATAATCTTCCAACTTTAACCTCTTGCAAATATACAACATATATCCGAATTATCACAGATTTTAACAAAACTTTTCTCACACTCCACACCACCATCCTCTTGAGATAAAAATCCGTAGGTTTTCCACCAGAGTATGTAATAGTTTCTCCCCTATCATCTGTTTTATTTGTTTTCACCATCTCTATAGAAAAATCACTTTCTAATGTGTCCACGAAAATACGAACATTGAATTCACATTCTTCTTTTGATGAAAATACTCCCATCATAGTACCGAGAATAAAGCATATAATCCTTAGCCATTTAGTATTTCAAAACGCCAGATTATTTTCAGCGGCAGTAGGAACTTTTTTTCATGTATGTCCGAACCAAGGAACCTTTTACCAATCATCTGAATGGTAATAATAAATATATGGGAAATTCGTATTCAATTTTATGATAATGATATGTTAATCATC
>R25__coassemble_148_pt1 | contig 44729 bp, 27 predicted proteins | sample R25__metabat2_high_PE_055 | metagenome-assembled genome bin R25
GCTACGGGTAGGCGACGGAATGTCGGGAATGTGTGGGAAGTTGTATAAATACGACCGTCTTGCCATCAACGTCATTGTAAACAACAGGGCTGGTGGTATCAACTCTTGCCAGACAACTATTAAAACAATAAGATAAAAACAATAAAAAAAAATGAGTTACCGCATATTATAGGCGCTAAAATCGCCAAGTTTTTGCAATATTTACATTTATAATCAGCGGTAAGTGTTAATTAAAATGAGTTACCGCAGGTTATAAGAGACTCTTGCTTGCAAAAAATTGTTGGGATGTTCAGTTTAGCACCTTTCTGTCACCATCAGTTTTCTCTGCCTGTCATTTCTTCTTGCGCAGATAATCTAAACTTTCCCGCAGGATTTTGGCGCCGGTGAGCCAGGTGATGAGCAGGTAGATGGCGGCAGCCACGACGATGCGGATAATAAGCAGCAAGTAGATGTTGCTGATGCCGGAGGTGATGAGATAGGTGGCTGCCATCGTCACTGCTGCGATGGCGGCGAACGGAAGGGTGTCTTTCATGGCAGAGAAAAGCGACAGCGCCAACTCGCGCTTGAGGAAATAATGCCAGATGAGCAGCCACAAGATATAGACCACCACGTAGCAGGCGATCATCAGCCGGATGCCCTCCAGGTGGACCGCGGTGCCGAATAGAGAGAAGGCAATGTGCCAGCGGAAAAACTTCACGGCGCACAGCAGCGACAGCACGATCACCCCCTGGCAGATGATGTTCCACATGTAGGTGCCGCTCCGTCCGCGGCTGAGCAGCAGGTTGATGTAGAGCGTGGTGATGGGCATGAAAGCGCCTGCGATGCAGAGCATCTGCATGATTTCCGCACTCGGCATCCATTTCTCACCCACCGTGATGACGATGAACTGCTTCGCCACTAAGGCCAGGCCGAACATGGCGGGGAAGGCGATGAGCGAAGTGAAGCGGAGCATCTTGCGGAAAGCCCGCTGCAGCCGCTCCTGGTCGGTCCCCACCTCCACAAACATCGGCTGAGCCACCCCCTGCACCATGCCTGTGATGGTGCTGCTGCCCATCTTGTTCCATTTGTCAGCCTGGGTGTATTGCCCCACCTCGTGCTTGCCGTAGAAATTGCCAAGCACCAGGGAGAAGATGCCGTTGTTGATTTTGTCAAATATGTTGGTGATGAGAATTTTGAAGGAAAAGCCGAACATCTCCCTGATGGGTTTGAACGAAAAGCGGCGCGACGGCATCCATCCCGACGCCCGCCAGGAGAGCACCGACACCGTGCCCACATACACGATGTTCTGAGTGACAATACTCCAATAGCGCATGTCGCACAACGCCATCACCACTCCGATGATGCCGGAGAAAACCAGCGACACGATGGAGATGATGGCCTGCTCCTTCACTTTCAGCTGCTTGAACAGGATGGTGCGCGGAACGATGGATGTGCTGGCAAGCAGAAAACCGAGGAACGCATAGCGTGAGAGCCACAAGAGTTCCGGCTCATGGAAAAAACTGACTATCAGCGGAGCGCAGAACCACAGCAGCACGTACATCATGCTGCTTACCCCCACGTTGAACCAGAACACGGAGTTGAAGTCCTCGTGCGTGGCGTTTTTCCGGTTTGTCAGGGCGGTGATGAATCCGCTCTCATGGAGTGCGGCTGCGATGGCGGAAAAGATGGCGAGCTCGCCTGCCAGTCCGTAGTCGCCGTCGGAGAGCAGACGGGCAAGAATGATGCCGAACACGATGTTCAGCAGCTGCATCGCGCCGTTGTTCATCATGCCCCACATCAGGCCATGGGCGGTCTTGTCTTTCAGGGTCTCCTCATTCATGCCGGTAGGTTAGTTATACATGTGAACCATCGTACCATTATATACGATGCGGTAGCGGTAGAGCACACGCGGAGAGGAAAAATCGCTGCTGCCCTTATCCACAATCACTCCGTCGTTGTTCAGGTCATAGACGATGCCGCAGTGGTCGCAGGTGGCGCGTCCGTTGTCACCCACCGAAAGGCGGTAGCCGGCACGGTCGCAGTTCGGACACGACAGGTCGTAGGCGCGGTAGGGGTTGCCGTCGGAAGCGAGGTTGGGCGTGCCGATGATAAGGCCGCCCAGTCCATAGTAGAAGTCTTTCTGGATGGCGTCGATATTGTAAGAGTTGCTGCTCACCGCCGACTTCATCAGGATTTTGCTGCCCGACTGGCGGATGGTGGAGAACTGCCCCAGGTTGTTGATGCAGTTGATCAGCTCCGCATACGACACCACGGTGAAACCGCACTGCACGCGGTATTTCGTGGAATATACGCTGCTGATATCGTCCTTGCAGGAGGAAACGATGACTGCCATAAGGGTGAGCACTCCCAAATACAGAATCCTTCGCATGGTGTGGCTGATTGAAATAATGAATAATTGGGTTTTAAAAGCCGGACTCATGAAGCTGTTGCCCAAGTCAGAACGACAGCACAGGGTCGGAGATGATCTGGTCGATGCGCTCCAGTTCCTCTGCCGTGAAGTCCAGATGCTCTAAGGTGGCGAGGTTGTTGTCCATCTGAGCTACCGACGAGGTGCCGATGATCACGCTGGTCACCCGCTGGTCGTTCAGCACCCATGCCAGCGCCATCTGAGCCATGCTCTGGCCGCGCTCCTCGGCGATCACAGCCAGCTGGCGTGCTGCCTCCACGCGCTCAGGAGTGACCTGGCTCTGCTGCAGGAAGCCCGACGACTTGGCGGCGCGGCTTCCCTCAGGAATGCCGTTGTTGTATTTTCCGGTCAGCAGGCCTTGTGCCAGCGGAGAGAAACAGATGATGCCGCTCCCGTTGTCGGCGGCGCATTGGAAATTCTGACGGCGTGCTTTCTGGTCGAACATCGAGCAACGGTACTGGCTCAGCAGGCAAGGCACATGGGCTTCGCGCAGGATGTCGTAGGCCTGCTGCTGCTTGTCCTGAGGATATTTCGAGATACCCACATACAGCGCCTTGCCCTGGCGCACCAGCTGGATGAGCGCCTCCATCGTCTCCTCCACAGGGGTCACACCGTCGTAGCGGTGGCTGTAGAAGATGTCGAAATACTCCACACCGCACCGCTGGAGGCTCTGGTCGCATGAAGCGATGATGTTCTTCCGCGAGCTGCCTGTTCCATAGACGCCGTCCCACATGTCGTGGCCGGCTTTTGAGGAGATGAACAGCTCGTCGCGGTGAGCTTTGAGGTCGCTTTTCAGCACACGGCCGAAATTCCGCTCAGCACTGCCGGGCGATGGCCCGTAGTTGTTGGCAAGGTCGTAGTGGCAGATACCTTTCTCAAAGGCATGGAGAATCATGCGGCGGGCGTTGTCGAAGTCGTCCACGTCGCCGAAATTGTGCCAGAGACCTAAGGAGAGCAGCGGCAGCTGCACTCCGCTTTTTCCACAGTATTTATATTGCATCATCTTTTGAAGTTATATAGTTCTAAAACACAAATGTTTCCTTAAATTTGCGGAACAAGATTATTTATTGTTCACCTTGTCTTCCCACACGACGCAATAATTTTTCAAGTCCTCAGCCATTTGCAATCATTTTCAAGTTCTACTGCACGACGCATCTTGCGTCGTTGCTGCGTGAACTGCCCTCCATCCGGATGGCCAACCTAAAGTCTAAGGTCTAAAGTCTAACGTCTAAAGTCTAAAAACCTCAGAACGTCCAGTTCACGCCGCCCATGAAAGTGGCTTTCGGCATAGGGTAGCCCAGCAGCGTCTCATAGCGCTGTGCCAGCAGGTTTTCACCGCGAACCCAGAGGCTCAGGCCTTTCAGCACCTCGTATTTCACTGTGGCATTCAGCAACCAGAAATTTTCTTTCTTCTCGCTGGCGCCCGTGGCGGTGTAAAGCCCATTGATATATTGCAGTCCTGCCAGCACGTCCCATGCTCCGCAGTGATATTTTCCGCCTGCATAGCCTTTGTAGGTAGGCGCGCCGGTCAGCGGGTTCTCCATGTGGAGGTAGGAGTGGTTAGTGTTCACGCTCCAATGGCTGTCTATCAGGTAGGAAGCCTCCAGCTCTGCTCCGTAGTTCTCAAACTCACCGGTGTTCACGTTGCGTTGCTTGCCGTCCACAGGCAGGGTCTGGATGATGTTGTCACCCTTGATATAGTAGATGTTCGCGCCATAGCTCAGGTTGTTCAGGCGGTGGCGCCACGACAACTCGTAGTTCCACATCCGTTCTGGTTTCAGATCTTCGTTTGAAGGCGGGTAGAGATACATCTCACGCATCGAAGGATTGCGGAATCCCTTGCTCGCCATCGCCTTGATTTCTCCATTGTCCATCGGACGGATCACGATGCCGGCCTGCGGAATCCATTCCGTTCCCGTGATGCTGTGGTGGTCCACACGGATACCTGCGTCGGCAGTGAGCCAGTCGGTGATGTCCTGACGGAAGTCCACATAGCCGGCGATTTCGTTGCGGTGTGACTTTCCGCTCTGCTTGTTTGGCGTGTCCAGGGTCTTGCCGTCGGTTTTCGACGTGTAGTATGCCCTTCCGTAGATATGCTGGTAGTCCATGCCCACCGTCACCCGGTTGCCTTGGAAGAGGCGTGCGCTCTGATACCACGACACGCCGGCGAGGTTGTCTTTCGAGCGGAAAAAGCGCTGGGTGGGTTTGGACGGGTCGGAGGTGCCGTCATCAATCTTGTGGATGCCGAAGTTGGTGTAGGCGCTCACGGCTCCCGACGTGCGGTCGTAGTGGTTCTCCACGGCTGCAGATACCATTCCGCGGGTGACCCATTGGTCGGCATCGTAGAGCGGACTGCTCACAGAGCCTGGGTGGGAGGCGTTGAAATGGGTGATGTCTGCATCCACGTAGGCTTTCCAGTGGGCATTGAAGTCATAGCCCAGTTTCATGTAGCCGCCATATTGCTCGAATCCCATGCGGGGGCGGTGGTTGTCGGAGCGGTTATACTGGGCAGTGGCGGTGGCGGAGAATTTTCCGCTGCGCATCTGGGTGCCTGCCTCTGTCTGCACCGTTCCATAGCTGCCGGCGCCCACGTTGATGTTCGTGCGCCATCCGTCGGACTGCATGCCGCGGGTCACGATGTTCATCACACCGCCCATGGCGTTCGAGCCGTAGAGCACGGAGGCTGGGCCGCGCAGTACCTCCACACGCTCTGCCATCAAGGTCTGGTAGCTGTCGCTGATGGGGTGGCCGTAGATGCCTTGATATTGCGGATGGCCGTCAATCAGTACGAGCAGCTGACCGGCCCCGCCACTGATGCCGCGTAGGTTGATGCCGCCGGCTGCTCCGCCCGACACGCCGTAGCCCATCATGCCGCGACTCGTCACGTAGAAGCCTGGCACCTGCTGCGCCACGGTGGGCAGCAAGGATGGCTGGTATTGCTCTGTGAGGGTTTCACGAGCAATCACGTTCACCGTGTGGGGCAGGTGACGCACGTCCACGGTGTTGCGCGTGCCGGTGATCACTACGGTTTCCAGCGAGTCGGAAGGCTCTTCCGCAAAAAGTGGAGTGGTGGCACAAGCAGCCAATGCCAATGCCATCAGGGTTCTTTTCTTCATTTTTTCTCTCTATAATTTTTTAGTTAGTAATTGTGCCAGCGCCTGGTCCATCTTCTCGAAATGGAAGGAGGCCAGCGTCTGGTCCATCAGTGTCTCTATGCAGTCGTTGCACAGATTGCCGATTGAGCCCTCATGCGTGTGGTGGATGTCCTTGCATGGGGTGAAGCGGCCGGCTTCGATGTCCAGACCCACTTTCTTGTAGGCATCGCGGAACGGCATGCCCTCACGGGCAAGGCGGTTCACTTCCTCCACAGAGAAAATCGGGTCGTATATCTTGTTGTCCAATATATGCTCGTTCACCTTCATCTTGTTGATGATGTAGGCCGACATGATGAGGCAGTCCTTCAGCTCGTCGAATGCAGGCAGGAAGGCCTCTTTGATGATTTGCAGGTCGCGGAAATAGCCGCAAGGCAGGTTGTTCATAATCAGCGTGATGGTCTGAGGCAATGCCTGCAGCTTGTTGCATTTGGCACGGGTCAGTTCAAACACGTCTGGGTTTTTCTTGTGAGGCATGATGCTCGAGCCGGTGGTGCAGTCGTCGGGGAGTTTCACGAAACCGAAGTTCTGGCTGTTGAACATGCAGGCGTCGAACGCCATCTTGGCGATGGTGCCGGCCAGCGATGCCATGGAGAACGCCACGTTGCGCTCTGTCTTGCCTCGGCCCATCTGGGCATACACCACGTTGTAGTCCATTGAGTCGAAACCCAGCAGGTCGGTGGTCAGCTGGCGGTTCAGCGGAAATGAGCTGCCATAGCCGGCAGCAGAGCCCAGCGGGTTGCGGTTGGTGATTTTCCATGCCGCCAGCAGATACTGCATGTCATCCACCAGACTCTCGGCATAGGCACCGAACCACAGGCCGAAACTCGACGGCATGGCCACCTGCAGGTGGGTGTAGCCGGGCATCAGCACGTCCTTGTAGCGGTTGCTCTGCGCAATCAGCTCATCGAAGAGTTGCTTGGTCAGCTGAACCAACTCACGGAGTTGGTCGCGGATGAAAAGTTTCAGGTCCACGAGCACCTGGTCGTTGCGCGAACGGCCACTGTGGATTTTCTTGCCTGTGTCGCCCAGGCGGCGGGTGAGCAGCAGCTCCACCTGTGAGTGGACGTCTTCCACCCCTTCCTCAATCACAAACTTTCCAGCTTCGATGTCCTGGTATATCGCCCTCAGCTCTTCCAGCAGCGTGTCGAGTTCCTGCTTCTCCAGCAGGCCGATGGTCTCGAGCATGGTGATGTGTGCCATGCTGCCCATCACGTCGTATTTGGCAAGATACATGTCCATCTCCCGGTCGCGGCCGATGGTGAATTTCTCTATCTCTGAGGTCATGTGTACGGATTTGGTCCAGATGTTGTCCATATCGTGTATGTGTGTTTGTGATTGATGATTGCTAATACCACCCATTCCGTCAGCACGCCTCTCTGGCATGCTGACGGAATGGACAGCTTATGATTCGGTTAAAAAAATCAGTCTCCATACGGAATTTTTGCAAGCATGTCGGCGAACTTGTCAATGCCGTCCTTCAGCTTGCCGCCCACCGCCATCTTCAGGAACATGTTCAACTCAGCGTCCAGTGTCAGGCGCATGGCGCAGGCGTTGTCGGAAGTCGGAACAAGCTGAATCCATATCGTCAGTGGAACCGGCGACTGGGTGGAGGTCATCTTCACCAGCTTCTCTGGCTCACGTTCGATAATCTCAATCACCAGCTTGCCCACAGGAGGAAGGTTCATGCTCATGGAGTCGGGCGTGAATTCCATGTTCTCCAAAATTTCCTTCGCTTTGCTCATCTGCTCGGCGTCGGCCTGCTCTTTCAGGTTCTCGGGGATGTCCTGGCTTGCCAGGCGCTCTTTCAGCACGCTCAGGTTGCTCAAATCTGAAATCTTGGCATACACCGCGCTTTGGCTGTAGGGGATATGTTTTGTTTTGCTTTCGTATTTTGCCATCTGATTATCCTTTCCATTGTGAAGGGTCCTTGCGCCAGGTGTTGAGCACCGACACTTGATTTTCTGTGATATAGCCGGTCTTCAGAGCCACGTCGAGCACGGCTTCGTAGTTGGTCAGCGTGATCAGCTGCACGTTGGCTTTCTTGAAGGCCTCCTTGGCGGCATCGAATCCATAGGTGTAGGCTGCCACCATGCCGATTACCTCGCATCCGTTGTTGCGGATGGCGTCCACGGCTTTCAGGCTGCTGCCACCGGTGGAAATCAGGTCTTCCACAACCACCACTTTCATGCCTGGCTTCAACTCACCCTCTATCAGGTTTTCCAGACCGTGGTCCTTGGGTTTGGAGCGGACATAGACGAACGGCTTGTTCAGCACGTCGGCCACCAGCGCACCCTGGGGAATGGCGCCTGTGGCCACACCGGCGATGGCATCCACATCCTCGAAGTTCTCCATGATCACGCGGCTCAGCTCTGTCTTCACGAAGCTGCGCAGGTCAGGATACGACAAAGTTTTGCGGTTGTCGCAATAAAATGGTGATTTCCAACCGCTTGCCCATGTAAATGGGTTGTCGGGCTGAAGCTTGATGGCTTTGATTTTGAGAAGTTTCTCTGCGAAAATTTTGTCTAATGCCTTCATTGTCTATTGTATTGGTTTGAATGATTTATGCAAATGTATATGATGCAAAGTTAAGGATTATTTGTCAGTCTCACTTTCCTCTGCGTGAATATTTTTCGGATTTTATGCTTTATTAAGATGATTTTAGTGGTGATTTATTGAACCCACCTGTTGTCAGTCTTCCACATCCTCGGCAGCCCCTTTGGCTGTGAGTCGGATGCCGCCTTCCTCAAGGGTGATGAACTGGTGCTTGTAGAGGTCGCCCACACCGCGTTTGAAAGTTTTCTTGCTAACGCCGAACGTGTTGTAGATGTCCTCGGCGTCCGATTTGTCGTGGAACGGGCAGAAACCATCGTCGCATCCTTTCAAGTAGTGCAAAAGCTGGTCGCTGAACGTGGTGATGCGCTTCTTGCCAAAGTATTTCTGCAGTTTCAGGTCAATCTTCCCGTCGCTGCGCACCTGCTTCACGAAGGCTTTCAACCGGTCGCCCGTGTGGAGGGGTTGGAAAATCTCATTGTCGAACAGCAGACCTTTGTATTTACCCTCCACGATGGCTTTCATGCCGAGGTCGCTCTTCTGCTGGATGAGGATATCCACCTCGTCGCCTGAATGGTAGGGCGGCATCTCGTCGCTCAGGAACTTCTCCAGCTTGGCGGATGCCACGATGCGGTAGGTCACAGGGTCAATATAGCAATAAATCAAATATTTCCGTCCTTTCAGCATTTTCATTTTCTGTTCGCCGAACGGGCAGAACAGGTCTTTCATCAAGCCCCAGTCGAGAAAAGCACCGAATTCGTTCACCCATTTCACTTCCAGATAGGCGAACTCGTTCACCTCCACAAGTGGGGTCTCAGTGGTGGCCACCAGGCGCTCCTCAGTGTCTAAGTAGAGATACACATCGACGGTGTCGCCCACTTTGGTGCCTTCTGGGATATAACGGCGGGGAAGCAGCACGTCGCCCACTTCGCCTGCATCGAGATACATGCCGAAATCCACTTCGCGCAGCACCTCCAGTTCGTTTCGTTTGCCTAATTTAATCATGTACTCTCTGTTTTAGGGTTGTTCTATCCACTGCCAGCACCCTTTCAATCCACTTTCGGAAGGTTTCTCCATCCATTGCTGGTGGCGCTCAATCCACAATTACACCGTCTTTCAGATGAATGGTGCGGTCGGTCAGCCGGGCGAGCTCCTCATCGTGGGTCACAATCACGAACGTCTGATTGAACTTATCGCGCAGGTCGAAAAACAGCTGGTGGAGCTCTGCCTTGTTGTTGCTGTCGAGGCTGCCCGATGGCTCATCGGCCAGAATCACGTCGGGATGGTTCATCAGTGCCCGGGCCACCGCCACTCGCTGCTTCTCACCGCCCGACAATTCGTTGGGCTTATGCTCCAGCCGTTCCTTCAGACCTAAGAAGGTGAGCAGCTCTTCGGCACGCTGACGGGCTTCTTTCTTCGATTGCCGAGCTATCAGCGCCGGAATCATCACATTCTCCATGGCGGTGAACTCCGGCAGCAGCTGATGGAACTGGAACACAAAACCCAGGTGCAGGTTGCGGAAGCGCGACATCTCCCTGTCTTTCAGTTTCGTCACATCCACTCCGTTGATGAGCACGCTGCCCCCATCGGGCTTTTCCAATGTGCCGAGAATCTGGAGCAGGGTGGTCTTTCCGGCACCGCTCGGACCGACGATACTCACGACTTCGCCTTGCTGGATGTCGAGGTCTATGCCTTTCAGCACCTGGAGCGAACCGAAGGATTTGGTGATGTTGCTTGCGTGGATCATATCTGAATCAAGGATATTTTAGGGAATTTGCAGTTTAGTTTTACCGTAATATTTGGAATCAGCCAATCTTGCTGATGTATTTCGAAAGCCACTTGGTGATGGCCGGTGGCTCGTATTTCTCTTGAACCAAAGGTTGGGAGAAAGTGGATTGTTCCTCGTTCTCTCCGCTCTGGTCGGGGAAGATGATCATCAGGTTGCAACGGCTGAAATGGGCTTTCAACGATGGCTGGAGCTTGTTCACGTGGTTGCGGTAGCTGAGAGTGCCCTGACGGGCGCTCACCACCACGAGCAAGTGGTCGTCGTTCACCTCGCTGGCCAGCTGGCCGAGGCCGTCGCCCATGTCGAAATCGAAATAGTCGGCACGGATGCCTTTGTGATGGTGGTCGAGATATAGGCGGATGCGCTCGCAGGTCTGCTCTTCTCCATAGAAATGGATGACGCAGCCAATTTCAAGCGAGAGACGTGCCAGACGTTCCACCCAGCGGTGGAAACCACTCTCGTATTCCGCACTTTCAGGGATGGCCACCACAATCCTGCGGACCATCGACACGGGGATGTTGTAGTGGACGATGGTCACCTGGCGGCGCAAGCCGTCGATCAGACCCTGTGCGAACCTGCCCAGCAGGCTGTCGGAAGGGGTGCGCTTGCGGTGGAGGCCGATGATGATTTCTGATGCGTCGTTCTCGCGGAAGGCATGAATCACGCCGTTCACGAAATTCACCGCCAACCGGCTCTGGGTCTGCACACTCACATCGGCGGCGGCACAGAGTCTCTCCGCCTGCTCCAGGCATTCCTTGCTGTGGCGCAGCCATTCCTGGGTCTCTGCGTCGTCGTTCACCACGTTCAGACAGATGATGCCCCGGTTGAGTTTCTGGTTGCGCATCATGATGGCGGTGTTCACCAACCCAGGGATGCCCGATGGCTCATGAATCGGTACGAGAATCTTCTCATCATCGCTCTTGTGGCCTTCTTCCGAAGCCTGACTCTCGTCAGCCAGTTTCAGCTGCTTGGCTGCCTGGTCGGTGGCGATGGAACTGATGATGCATGAAATCAGGATCATTACCACCACGCCGTCCAGCACGTCGCTGTTCATTAGCGGGGTGCCGTCGGGGTAGTGGAGCTCTGTGCCCACCATCACCATGGCCAGCGCTCCGGCTGCATGCGCCTCGCTCAGTCCGAACATCATCAGGCCACCGGCAGGACTGATTTTCAGAACTCGCCGTGAAATCCAGGCGGCGATATATTTCGACAGGGTGCCGGCTATCACCATGATGCCAACCACCACGATTGGTTGCGTGCTCTCAAACAGCGGACGGATATTCACCAGCATGCCCACGCCAATCAGGAAAAACGGAATGAAGATGGCGTTGCCCACAAACTCCACACGGTTCATCAGCGGACTGGAATGAGGGATGAAGCGGTTGAAGATCAAGCCGGCGAGGAAGGCGCCGAGAATGCCTTCCAACCCGCAGAGGTTGGCAAGCGTGGCTGCCACGAACACCATGGCCAGCACGAAGGTGTACTGAAGCACGGAGTCCGACACCTTTCGGAAAAACAGACGGACGAGCTTGGGGAGCACCACAAACAGGCCCACGATGAACAAGGCGAACTTGCCGGCGAACAACAGCCAGAAATCCAGACCTCCGTCGCCCGTGAAAGTGCCTGAGATGGCGGCAAGGACGATGAGGGCGAACAAGAGGGCAATCATCGTGGCGACCACCGACACCTGAACGCTCTTGTGACGGCTCAGCCCATAGCGGCCCACAATCGGGTATGCCACCAGGGTGTGGGATGCGAAGATGCAGGCCAGCAACAGCGATGCCGATTGGGTGTAGTGGAGGAAGTAAATGCCCGACAAATAGCCTAATGCGAAAGGAATCAATGCGGTCAGTGCTCCGAAAGTGAGGCCCGCGCGCTTGTTCTGCTTCAATCCGGCCAGATCCATTTCCAATCCGGCGAGGAACATGATGTAGTAGATGCCCACTTGCCCGAAGAGTTGGAAACTCTCGTCGCGGTGGAGCACATTCAACCCATGCTCGCCAATCAGCAAGCCGGCCAGAATCATGCCAATCAGGTGGGGAATACGTAATTTGGAGAACACAATGGGTGCCAACAGTATAATTGCCAAAACAATCGAGAACACCGTGGTGGGGTTCGTCACAGGCAAATGAAGCTGGATGTATTCAGTGATGGAGTCCATTGTGCGTCGTGTGGGGTTGGATGTAAAGGAATGGTCTTGAAAAACATCCTCGATTGCAACATCCATATACTGATTTCGGCCTATTTTGACCTAATCTTTTGCAAAGTTAACGAAAAAGTTGCAAAATAATCGTTCAACTCGCAAGAATTTCATAATTTTGTAAGTTAAAACAGATAAATAATGTGAAATTGTGAACTGAGGAGAGGCGACACTGATGGATGAGACCTTAACCCCAAACCTTGAAACGGGTTGCCGGAAGGTGGGTACTCAGACGAATAATCCTCAGAAAACGTTAATGCTTAAGGTAAAAAATTTATGAAAGTTGCAATTGTGGGCGCAAGCGGCGCCGTGGGGCAGGAATTCCTGCGTGTGTTAGACGAGAGAAATTTCCCGATTGATGAACTGGTGCTGTTCGGCTCAACCCGTAGCGCCGGTACGAAATACACGTTCCGGGGCAAGGAATATGAAGTGCAGTTGCTCAAGCATGGCGACGACTTCAAGGGCGTGGACATCGCATTCACATCTGCAGGTGCAGGCACATCCAAGGAATTTGCGGAAGATATCACCAAGTTTGGAGCCGTGATGATTGACAACTCAAGCGCTTTCAGAATGGACGACGACGTGCCTCTCGTGGTGCCGGAGTGCAACGCTGAGGACGCGCTCAACCGTCCGAGGGGAATCATTGCCAACCCGAACTGCACAACCATCATGATGGTGGTGGTGCTCAAGCCGATTGAGCAGCTGAGCCATATCGAGCGCATCCATGTGGCAAGCTACCAGAGCGCGAGCGGTGCAGGAGCGGCTGCCATGGCTGAACTCCAGCAGCAATATCGTGAAATCATGGAGGACAAGCCTGTCACGGTCAACAAGTTTGCTTATCAGTTGGCTTACAATGTCATTCCACAGATTGACGTGTTCCAGGACAACGGCTACACAAAGGAAGAAATGAAGATGTTCAACGAGACCCGCAAAATTATGCATACCGATGCAAGATGCTCTGCCATGTGCGTGCGTATCTCTTCTCTCCGTGCCCACAGCGAGGCTGTTTGGGTGGAGACCGAGAAGCCACTCTCTGTGGAAGAGGTGCAGAAAGCCATCGCAGCGGCTCCAGGCGTCTCCCTCATCGACGACCCTGCACACCAGCAGTATCCGATGCCGCTCTTCACGGCTGGAAAAGACGATGTGTATGTGGGCCGCGTGAGAAAAGACCTCGCCAACGACAACGGTATCACCTTCTGGCTCTCGGGCGACCAAATCAAGAAAGGTGCGGCACTCAATGCAGTGCAGATTGCCGAGTACCTCATCAAGGTGGGCAACGTGAAATGATGCCAAAGCCTTCTTCAGACCACACTTTTTAACCCTATAAACTAGTTAGTTATGAAAAAGATTTTTTTATTTCTGATGTCTGCCGTACTGGCGTTCGGCCTGGCATCTTGCGGCGATGATAGGGACGACTATCGTGAGCCTTTATATCCTGGAGGTGGCGGCGGAGGCGGCAACAACCAGAGCGACCTCGACTATGAGTTTGTTGCAGACCAGTTCTGGGGCGGATATTATGGAGATGTGTTCCAAAACGGAACGGCAACCTACCGCATCCAGCTCACCAACGGCACACTCAGCGATGAGGGATTCCTCACAACCAAAGGCTCTACTGCCATTTCGCTCCTCTTCACAGGCGATCTGCCTAAGGAAGGACAGACACTCACCTTGCCGGTGGGCTCTTATTCCACGAAGAATGCCACAAAGAACAAAATCTATAATGAGGAAATCAATGGAGATTACTATTCTTATGTGGAGATTTGGGAAACCAACGGCAGCGAGTCGTATGTCGATTATATCAAGAATGGTACGCTCACCGTCACCAACACCGGCAACAACAATTTCAAGTTGGTGGCTGACCTCGACATGTACTATCTCAAAGACAACCAGCAGGTGGCTGACGGAAACGTGAAATGCACCTACACCGGCAAGCTCAACCTCGACAATCTCAACCTCGATTATGAGTTCGATGCCGACGAGGTTTATGGAATGTATCTGGGCACGAACACAGGCCTGACAGGTTCGAAAGAGGGCGCCGACTATCTGATCAACATCTCCAATGCGAAAATGGATGATGCCGGATATGCCACTAAGGAAGGCGGCACCGTGATCACACTCTTGTTCACGGGTGAACTGCCTAAGAACAAGCAGTCCATCACTGTGCCTGTGGGAACTTATTCCACTGACAAGACTGGCATTGGCTCCATCACCAACACTGTTGCAAACGGAAGCGATGGACTCTTCTCCAACACCACAGTTGAAATCTGGGAGACAGGTGCCAAGGAGTCTTATTTCAACTTCGTCAACAACGGAACACTCACCATCACCGACAGGGGAAAGGGAAAGTATGACGTGGATGCCGACCTCGACATGTACTATATCGACACCAACAACAATGAGGTGGCTGACGGAAATGTCAAGGGACATTACAGCGGAGCGCTTGAATTTGAGGACTATTCTTCTATCTTCTCAGGCGATGAAGGTGACGACAACAGCGATGTGTATGAGGTGTACGACAAGGATGTCAACCTTGGAAACATGAGCGTGGGATTCGGCAATTATTATGTGTTCACCAAGAGCCAGCTTGGCAATTATTTCTTCGCACTCTACCAGGCACCTATCGACAGGAAGAAGGATATCTTCACGGGAGAGGGATTCGTCCTGACGGTTGACCTCTTCACGGATTATCAGGAACGGCCTGACCTCAACCAGTTCAATGCCACATTCAACTACACTCCATTTGGAGAATATGAGGAATGGAAATTCCAGGGTGGACATGTCACTGTCAACGGCGAAGAACAGTCATGGGAAGGAACCTACCTCGACGAAATCACAGAACTGGAGGATGAGGATGGCAAGTACTACGGCTACGGACGTGCCGCCATGGTCACTGGTGGAGCCATCGTGGCCAAGAGCGACGGAAAGAAAGTTGACCTGCAGTTCAACCTAACCACTGAGGCTGGAAAGAAAATCACTGGTTCCTACAGTGGTGACCTCGAAATCGGTTTCGATGAGCAGGAAGGACTTATCGACGGCGTGAAAGCGCGTCACGCACAGCTGAAGCGCGAGGCCATGATCAAGCCGTTCAGCAAGTATGCGCTCAAGGCAAGGCGTCATGCCGCTTCCAGCCGCAAGGCTGCTGCGATGAAGCGAATCAAGAAGTCGGCTAAACCTGCTGAAAACCTCCGCACCCGCGGACTGCGCTCCCTCAAGGCAGTGCCGCATGTGGGACTCATCCAACGATAATGACTATAGCCGGTGCCGCACAGGGCGGCACCGGCTTTCGCTTGTGTGGACTTACTTTATGTATGTCCGAAACAACAAAAGTCTAATCCCCAGTCCTTCTGCCACGACGCATCTTGCGTCGTGGCTGCGGGACCTGCCCCAAAAGATAACAAAAAAACAGGAGCATCACAAAATGGTGATGCTCCTGTTTTTATTGCCTATATCTGATGAATGTCCTATCTTTTCTTCACCCACCAGCTGGTGTCGGTATCTACCTGATATTTGTAAATCTTGGCCAGCTGAATGTCGAAAATGAGGGCGGAGTGGGCTGGAACTTTGTCTTTGCCCTGGGTGCCGTAGCCTAAATAAGCCGGGATATACACCTTCCAGCGGTCGCCCACCACCATGTTCATCACGGCTGTGGCAAATCCCACCACGTTCTGATTTGGGCAGAACAGGGATGGAACATCGGTGGCGGCGTCAAGCTCAGAGCCGCTGTAGCTTTTATCAAAGTTCAAGCCGGCAGGATGGGCGGAAGTCGGAATGATGCGGCCGGAGTAATGCACGCGGATGGAGTCGTTGTAGAAAGGACGGTCTGTGCCGCTCCCTTTTTGCAATTGCTTTACGTAGATGTAGTATTTCGGGTCTTGGTCATTGCCGAAATCCTCCGACAAGGTGAAGGCGGGAATCACCATCCAACTGCCATCAGCATTCGCTTTCGCCACCGATGAGATGGAGTCGATGAAATGCTCGTTGCGCGCTTTCCAGTTGTCGTATTCTCCCACTTCTTCCGATTCCTTGCATGAGTTGAAAGCTGCCAACGAAAGCAGGACGGAGAATGTGTAGAGGAGTATGTTCTTGCTCATGTTCGCTCAGGGTGTTGAGAGAAGCCATGCGCAACATCGAAAGCTGGCATGGCTTCTGCTGTGGTTCTGCTATGGTTATTTCAAGTTCTTCAGCAGGCTGGTGATGGTCACGTTGTCTTCGATGATGTCGCGCAGCTCGCTGATCTTCACACGCTTCTGCTCCATGGTGTCGCGGAAGCGGAGGGTCACGGTGTCGTCCTTCAGGGTGTCGCCATCCACAGTCACACAGTAAGGGGTGCCGATGGCGTCCTGACGGCGGTAGCGCTTGCCGATGCTGTCCTTCTCCTCATACTGGCAGTTGAAGTGGAACTTCAGGTCGTCGATGATTTCGCGGGCCTTCTCTGGCATTCCGTCTTTCTTCACCAATGGAAGCACGGCCAGCTTCACAGGAGCGAGGGCGGCTGGCAGGCGGAGCACCGTGCGGGTCTCGCCGTTCTCGAGTTTCTCCTCGCAGAGGCTGTGGCACATGATGCTCAGGAACATACGGTCCACACCGATGGAGGTCTCAATCACGTAAGGCACATAGCTCTCGTTGGTCTGAGGGTCGAAGTATTTGATGCTCTTACCTGAGTATTTCTCATGCTGGGAGAGGTCGAAGTTGGTGCGGGAGTGGATGCCTTCAACCTCCTTGAAGCCGAACGGCATGCGGAACTCGATGTCCGTGGCGGCATTGGCGTAATGAGCCAGCTTGTCGTGGTCGTGGAAGCGGTAGTTCTCTGCGCCGAAGCCCAGGTTCTGGTGCCACTGCATACGGGTCTCCTTCCATTTCTTGAACCACTCCAGCTCGGTGCCTGGAGTCACGAAGAACTGCATTTCCATCTGCTCAAACTCACGCATGCGGAAGATGAACTGACGGGCCACAATCTCATTGCGGAAAGCCTTGCCAATCTGGGCGATGCCGAACGGAATCTTCATGCGGCCGGTCTTCTGAACGTTCAGGTAGTTCACGAAGATGCCCTGGGCGGTCTCTGGACGGAGGTAAACCTTCATAGAGCCGTCGGCCGAAGCACCCATCTCGGTGGAGAACATCAGGTTGAACTGACGCACGTCGGTCCAGTTGCGGGTGCCGCTGATCGGACATACGATTTCCTCGTCGATGATGATTTGTTTCAGTTCCTCAAGGTCTGGTCCCTGCATGGCGGCAGCATAGCGCTCGTGGAGGGCGTCGCGCTTGGCTTTGGTCTCTGCCACGCGTGGAGAGGTCTCCATGTATTTGGCTTCGTCGAAAGCATCGCCGAAACGCTTGCGGGCTTTTGCCACTTCCTTCTCGATTTTCTCGTCGTATTTCGCGATTTGGTCTTCTATCAGCACGTCGGCACGGTAGCGCTTCTTGGAGTCGCGGTTGTCAATCAGCGGGTCGTTGAAGGCATCAACGTGTCCGGAGGCTTTCCAGATGGTTGGATGCATGAAGATGGCGGAGTCGATGCCCACGATGTTCTCATGCATCAACACCATGCTCTGCCACCAGTATTGCTTGATGTTGTTTTTCAGTTCAACGCCGTTCTGTCCGTAATCGTAAACGGCTCCCAAGCCGTCGTAAATGTCGCTTGAAGGAAACACAAAACCATATTCCTTGCAGTGCGATACCACTTTCTTGAAGTTGTCTTCCTGTGCCATATTATATGTTTGTTATTGAATGTTCCAAATGATGGAACCATACGGTTCCTATATACAGAATTTCCTGCAAAATTAGTGATTTTTATTCAGATAATCACATATTTAAAGTTGAATTGTGTTAAAATCGCTTTTTTTTTGGATATTTCGAAAAAAAAGCATTATTTTGCCACCGAACTGAAAAAACACAAATCTAACCCTAAAAGTTTAATATGATGAATATTCCAGTAGTTTTTTGGATTGTTCCCATCGCGTCGGTCGTGGCATTGGCCATGGCTTGGTTCTTCTTCCGACAGATGATGAAGCAGGACGAGGGAACACCGCGTATGAGGGAGATTGCAGGGCATGTGCGCCGGGGCGCCATGGCATATCTCCGACAGCAGTACAAGGTGGTGGGCATCGTGTTCATCATCCTTGCAGCTTTGTTCGCTTTCATGGCATACGGGCTCCATGTGCAGAACCCATGGGTGCCATTTGCATTCCTCACTGGAGGACTATTCTCCGGACTGGCCGGATTCTTCGGCATGAAGACTGCCACCTACGCCAGCGGACGCACCGCCAACGCAGCGCGCCAAGGTCTCGACAAGGGACTGAAAGTGGCGTTCAGGAGTGGTGCGGTCATGGGACTCGTGGTGGTGGGGCTTGGATTGCTCGACATCGCCATCTGGTTCCTCATCCTCAGCTGTTTCTATCAGGGCGACAACATGGCGCTCATCACCATCACCACCACCATGCTCACCTTTGGAATGGGTGCGTCGGCTCAGGCGCTGTTCGCCAGAGTGGGAGGTGGAATCTACACCAAGGCTGCTGATGTGGGTGCCGACCTCGTGGGAAAAGTGGAGCAGGACATTCCGGAGGACGACCCACGTAACCCAGCCACTATTGCCGACAACGTGGGCGACAACGTGGGCGACGTGGCGGGAATGGGTGCCGACCTCTATGAGAGCTATTGCGGAAGCATCCTCAGCACCGCAGCGCTTGGCGCCACCGCATTCGCCATGAATGGCGACATGCAGCTCAAGGCGGTCATCGCACCGATGATCATCGCCGCTGTGGGTATTTTCCTCTCGCTCATCGGCATCTTCTTGGTCAGGACCAAGGAGGGGGCTACGATGAAAAACCTGCTCACTTCCCTCTCCATCGGAACGAATGTGAGTGCCGTTCTCACCGCCATCGCCACCTTCGCCATTCTTTATTTCCAGGAAATCGACAATTGGACCGGCGTCTCCTTCTCCGTCGTCACCGGACTTGTGGCGGGCGTGATCATCGGGCAGGGAACGGAATACTACACCTCCCATTCCTACAAGCCTACACAGAAAATTGCGGAGTCTTCGCAGACCGGCTCTGCCACCGTCATCATCAAGGGTGTGGGAACAGGCATGATCTCCACCATGATTCCGGTGGTCACCATTTCTGTCGCCATTCTCCTCAGCTACCTCTGTGCCAACGGGTTCGACCTCTCCATGTCGTCGGCATCGCTGTCGAAAGGACTCTATGGAATCGGAATAGCGGCGGTGGGTATGCTTTCTACCCTCGGCATCACGTTGGCAACCGATGCCTATGGACCAATCGCCGACAATGCGGGCGGAAATGCGGAGATGAGCGAACTACCACCTGAGGTGCGCCAGCGGACCGACGCACTCGATGCACTCGGAAACACCACAGCTGCCACAGGTAAAGGGTTTGCCATCGGGTCGGCGGCACTCACAGCGTTGGCACTCCTCGCCTCATACGTGGAGGAAATCAAAATCGCCATGCAGCGGGCGGTGGAGCAGGGGCAAACGTTCATCGACAGCCTTGGCAATGTGTTCAACCCATCCACGGCCGACATGGGAGAGTTTATGGATTTCTTCCAGGTCAACCTCATGAATCCCAAGGTGTTGGTGGGTGCGTTCATCGGTGGCATGGCGGCGTTCCTCTTCTGTGGACTCACCATGGGCGCAGTGGGACGTGCAGCACAATCCATGGTGGAGGAGGTGAGACGGCAGTTCCGTGAAATCAAAGGCATTCTCGAGGGCAAAGCCACCCCTGACTACGGGCGGTGTGTGGAAATTTCCACGCGTTCTGCGCAGCGGGAGATGATTTTCCCTTCCCTGTTGGCCATCATCATTCCGGTAGTGGTGGGCATGGTGCTCGGTGTGGCGGGTGTCATGGGATTGCTCGTTGGCGGACTCACTGCCGGTTTCACCTTGGCCATCTTCATGGCGAACGCAGGCGGTGCCTGGGACAATGCCAAGAAAATGGTGGAGGAGGGGAATTTCGGAGGCAAAGGCTCCGACTGCCATAAAGCCACCATCGTGGGCGACACCGTGGGGGACCCGTTTAAGGACACCAGCGGACCGTCGCTCAACATTCTCATCAAGCTTATGTCGATGGTCTCCATTGTCATGGCAGGCCTGACCATCATTTTTGCTTGAGCGTTACTGAATTACGCATTCGCACATAAAAGAAGCGGGGATATGCCGGAAAAAGGCATATCCCCGTTCGTTATTTCTTTAGAGAGGAATAAGGAAGATATCTTATGAATATCTTATAAGTTCTCATTCAGAAATTCAAGTATTCTGTTCTGGACATCCACTCCGCAGCTGTGGGGAATATGCCACAACTCGGTCTGAAGGTTCTTTCCGTTGCCCAGACGGTCCCAAACCTGATGCATCTGAGCGAAAGCATCCTCCACACCTTTCACAGGGAACAGATGGTCCTGCATGCCGCTGATGAAAAGCATGGGTTTTGGCGCTGCGAGCGATGCGATGTGGGGATAGTCCATGTATTGGCGCAGTCCGGGCAGGCAATTGGCAAACCCGCCATTCTCTTTCCTGCCGTATGCCTTGCTCAATTGAACGTCGGTTGTGGTCATCCAGCAAACGGCGGCACCTGTCTTGATGCGGTCGCTCAGCGCAGAGAGCATCCAACTGCGGTAAGCGCCCATCGAGCATCCCACACATCCCACACGGTCAGCATCCACGATCGGGAGCTGGGCAAGAAAATCGGTGGAGCGGAGGTCGTCCCAATGCATGAAGCCACAGAGGTTGCGGCCAAGCATCATCATGTTGCCGGCGATGATGTCATATTTCTGACGGTCAACCCCTTCTTTCCTCCCACGCTCTCCCCACATCGGAGCATCCATCGAGAAGCACACATACCCATGGCGGGCAAGGAAGTCGCCCATGTATTGTCCGCCGTAAAGGTTTGCAGCCCATGCGTCGGCATCAGCCGTCACCTCGTCGTTCTCCCCGAACGGACGAATCATCTTCTCTTTTCCAATGAAGAGATGGGCGCCGTGGTCGTGGAGCAGGTTCACGGCCGGAAACGGTCCATTGCCGTCTGGCACGAGCAGGTAGGCGCTCACCCGGCTGTAAGCATTCACGTTGAACTGGATCTTCAGCGCTTTATAGCCCTCGCGCTGTTCTTCGTCCACCACTTCCATGTCCCACGACTGGGCTTGAGGGGGTGGGGTGAGCATGCACTCCAGCACCTTCGCTCTCCCTCTCTTCTGCCATTTCCGGAACGAACGGATGCCGGAATGTTCCCATGAAAGCGGATAGGTCAGTTCCTGCTTGAGGGTTTCCACGTAAGTGGGAATTTCCATCTCAAACTCGTAACTCTCCCGCTTTTGCACTTTCCCTTTGGTCTGTGCAAACGCATTGGCGGCGAACAAAGTCGCCGCCAATACTATAGAAAAAATCTTCCTGTTTCTCATTTGTAATGAAGTGAATTTAGGCTTCATCTATTTGCTTGTAGGGACTTACTTTATGTATGTCCGTCATCAGGATGCCGTCTCAACACACCTTTGAACCTGCTTTCACCTTGTGCTCCAGCGTGGTCACAGCCAGTGAGCCGTCGAAGTCCTCGGCAGAGAGAATCATGCCCTCGCTCACCAAACCGTTCTTGAATTCGCGCGGGGCGAGGTTGGCGATGAAGCAAACTTGCTTACCCACCAGCTGCTCTGGCTCGTAGTATTTGGCGATGCCGCTCACGATGGTGCGGCGTTCCAGACCGTCGTCGATGAGGAACTTCAGCAGTTTGTTCATTTTCTTCACTTTCTCACATTCCAGCACAGTGCCCACCCGGATGTCGAGCTTCTCAAAGTCTTCGAAGCTGATGACAGGCTTGATTGGGTCGGCCTTGGCGGCGGCAGCGGCGTTGGCCTTTTTGGTGGCCTCCAGCTTGTCGAGCTGGAACTGGATGGCGCTGTCCTCTATCTTCTCGAAGAGCAGCGACGGTTTTTCCAACTGCTTGCCCGGTTTCAGCAATTCGGTGCTGCCTAAGTCCTCCCAGCGGAAATCCTGCATGTTGATCATCTCGCGCAGTTTCTTTGAGGAGAACGGCAGGAACGGCTCAAAGGCGATGGCGAGGTTTGCTGTCAGCTGAAGCGAGATGTAGATGATGGTCTTCACACGCTCAGGGTCGGTCTTGATCACCTTCCACGGCTCTTCGTCGGCAATGTATTTGTTGCCGATGCGGGCCAGGTTCATCGCCTCTTTCTGTGCCTCGCGGAACTTGAAGGCGTCGAGCAGCTTCTCCACGTTCTGCTTCACGTCCTTGAACTCGTCGAGGGTGGCGCGGTCTGTGTCGGTCAGCTTGCCGCATTCAGGAACCACGCCTCCGTAGTATTTCTGCGTCAGTTGAAGGGCGCGGTTCACGAAGTTGCCGTAAACGGCCACCAGCTCGTTGTTGTTGCGGGCCTGGTAGTCGCCCCAGGTGAAATCGTTGTCTTTCGTCTCAGGAGCGTTGGCAGTCAGCACGTAGCGGAGCACATCCTGCTTGCCTGGCATCTCTTCCAGGTATTCGTTCAGCCAAACCGCATAGTTGCGGCTTGTGGATATCTTGTCGCCCTCAAGGTTGAGGAATTCGTTCGATGGCACATTGTCAGGCAGGTTGTAGCCGCCGTGGGCCTTCAGCATCGATGGGAACACGATGCAGTGGAACACGATGTTGTCCTTGCCGATGAAGTGGATGAGGCGCGACTCTGGATCCTGCCACCATTTCTGCCATGTGCCCCATTTCTCTGGTGCTGACTCGCACAGCTCTTTCGTGTTGGAAATATAGCCGATTGGAGCGTCGAACCAAACGTAGAGCACCTTTCCCTCCGCTCCTTCCACAGGCACTGGAATGCCCCAGTCGAGGTCGCGGGTCACGGCGCGAGGCTTCAAGCCGGTGTCCAGCCACGATTTGCATTGGCCATACACGTTCGGACGCCATTCCTTGTGCTCGTTCAGAATCCATTGCTCCAGCCATGGCTGGTACTGGTCGAGTGGAAGATACCAATGCTTGGTGGTCTTCTTCACCAGCGGGTTGCCGGAGTTTGCGTTGTAGGGGTTGATCAGCTCTTCGGGCGAAAGGGTGGCACCGCACTTCTCGCATTGGTCGCCGTAAGCGTCCAGATTGTGGCAGCGAGGGCATTCGCCACGGATGTTGCGGTCGGTGAGGAACTGACCTTCCTGTTCGTCGTAGAACTGTTCGCTCTCCATCTCCACGAACTTGCCGTCGTCGTACAGCTTGCGGAAGAAATCTGCGGCAAACTGATGGTGGGTGGCGGAGGTGGTGCGGCTATAGACATCAAAAGAGATGCCGAAGTCGGCGAACGACTTCTTGATGATGTTGTGGTAGCGGTCCACCACGTCCTGAGGGGTGCAACCCTCTTTCTTTGCGCGGATGGTCACCGGCACTCCGTGCTCGTCGCTTCCACCGACGAACAGCACTTCCTCGCCTTTCAGTCTCAGATAGCGCGCATAAATGTCGGCTGGCACATACACACCGGCAAGGTGGCCGATATGAACCGGTCCGTTTGCGTAGGGAAGGGCGGAAGTGATGAGGGTCCTCTTGAATTTCTTTTCCATAAATTTGTGATTTTTCTATTTTAGGTGCAAAGTTACAAAAAACGAGAGAAGAGCACAAATTTTATTTGGGCTTTTCCAAGTGCAAGTAAACTTCGGCGAAGCCAAAGTGCCTTTTGAACGAGAGAAGAGCACAAATTTATTTGGGCTTTTCATCAAAAAGGCCTGACCCGTTTCCGTGAAGAAATGGGTCAGGCCAATTCAATTGTTTAACAGATTAATTAACGGATGATTTTCTTGCCGTTCATGATGTAGATGCCTTTCTGAGGAATGGTTTTCAGACGACGTCCTTGCAAGTCGTATATCTGGTTGTCGGATGGCGTTGGAGCCAGTGTCTCCATGATGCCGGTTCCTGTGGTGCCGAGATAGGTGAGTGTGAAGTTGTCCCACACAAGCCAGGTGGTGTCCGATGAAGGCTCACGGATGCCGAGGTTGAGTGTGCCGTCGGTCACCTCAACTTCCACGGAGAGCAGACCGTAATTCGCATCTGATGCCATCTTGTCGCGTTCGGCATCGAAGTTGCTGCCCGAACAGCTTTGGCTCACGGTGGCTTGCGAGGTGTTGTCGGCAGATGTGACATACAGATAGCCGGTGTTGCTGCCCTCACCATTGGCCATCTGGCAGGTGGCTTTGTAGAAGCCGGTTGGAAGTCCCTCTATCTTCTGTGTGAAGTTGAAATTTGTGCTGTGCCATACTTCCACAGCGCCATTATAGCGTTGGTTGCCCCAACTGCCTGTCATGGTCCATCCGAAGCCGTTGCCGATGAATTGAGGGTTCACCACCAACGGGGTGATGTCTTTTTCAGTCTCTTCTCCGATGAAGTCGGCGTGGAACCGTTTCTTGTCGATGGCAAACAACTGCAAGTGGCTGATGTCATCGCCTGTCTTGTTGAAGGCAATCTCCTCGCCGTCGTTGTAGCCGTTGGAAGTGGTCCACAATCCCAGCCAATTACCGGTGTACTTGCCGTTCTCCATGGTCCATGAACCGTTGGAATAGCTCATCAGGATGCGGGTCCACTCACATGCCAGCGGCTGGTCGTGGGTGCGCAACTGGTCTGGACGGTCCCATTCCGTCTGGAGCAGCAGGCCGTCGTAGTCGATGTTGCGCAGACAGAATGCGTCGCCGTAAGGCTCAATGGTGAAGACTTTCGACAAGTCTGTCGTTGGATTGACCGGAGTCTGGAAGAACAAGGCCTTGTTGCCGTTTTTAGGCGCGTTCTGCAAGCCAATCAGCAGGTCGGCTTCGTCGCTGGCCAGCACGAAATAGCTGTCGGATGCCATAGTCCTCAATTCCTCTTCCGATGTCACGATCCTGTAGCCGCGCTCAGCGGTCAGCAGGTCATAATATCCATAATCGGTGGCTTTCACATAAATATGGAACGGATAGGAAACACCCTGATAGGTGGCTGTGATTTCCATGTCTTCCTCCACGCTCTCAATCCTGAGGATGTCGCCATTGGTTCCGTCCGACCACACCACGTCGGCTGCATTCGACGTTTCTGGAATAATCAGTTTCAGCGTCACTGCCGTGCCCGACAGCACCTCTGTCTCTGTAGCCTCGCTCTCGCTCTTGCCCACGATGATGTGCTGCAAGGCATCCACCACGTTCAGATGGAAATGGCTTTCGCTCACGCCGCCGCTCTGGTTGGCATACTGGCAGGTGTAGGTGCGGCTTGAAGTGAGGGCTGGAATCGTGATCACACTCGTCTTCTGGCCGTTGTCCCACAGGTAGTCGTTTGTCCATCCTGTGGTGGCTCCTGCATACAGGATGACACTCGTGCCGCTTAGAACGGTCTGTACGGTGTCCTGATAGATGGTTCCATCCACAGTAATCTCGTTGGTCATCACATCGGCAGGTGCATCACCGCTCACGGCTATGGCGAAAGCCTGCTGGCTCTGAGTGCCGTTCGGAGCCGTGTAGGTCACGCGGTAGATATAGCTGCGGTCGGCTTTCACGGTAAGTTCGCGGCTTGTCTCGCCTGTGCTCCACAGCCAGTTGCCGCTGTCCTGCGCTCCTTCGGGCAGCTGAGGAATGAGTTGGATGTCTGAACCGTCGGCTGGAATGGCTCGCGAAGGCTCAACGTTATATTTGTATTTCAGTCCACCCAGGTTGGTCTGGTTCTTGTAGGTCTCGCCCTTATAGACAATGTCGCCTGAGAGCGGAGTGATGCCTTGCTCGGGGGTGATGGCGGGACGCCAGCTGGTCAGGGTGGAGAAACCAACATGGTCAAAGCCTCCAGAATTCTGGCTGTAGTTGCCGCCGCCACCATCGGGACAAACGGCGTCACTGGCTTTCTCCGCATATTGGAGTTTCACGCCGCGCAGACCCTCATAATAGCCGATTGCGCGGTCCCAGTATGGGCGGAACTCACCTTTACCTCCTTCGTTCGGACCTGTCATCAGCCATCCCGAACCTAGATAGCCGCGGCAGTCGGAGTAGTTGTAGTTTTTCCAAGGCAGGCTTGAAGCTGCCACACCGCCAAAGTTCAGCGCTGCCACATGCTCCAGTCCGGCTGCGATGCGGTCGTCCATATAGGCGAAAAGGTCATCGCCCTGATTCAGACCAAGCTGACAAATGTCCAATGCCAGACCAAGCGCCATGAGGGCATGACCCTGGTCGCGGCCGGATTCCTGCATCTGACCCAGATAGCCGAACGGACCACGTTCGTCGGGAATCAGAATCGGCACCAAGTTGCCGATGAACTCATCGCAACCGTCATCCACAATCTGGCTCAGTTGGCTGCGGTCGGCCTGGAACGTGCCCTGATGGTCGTATTTGTAGAACGACATGCCTTGGTTGTACATGTGGACATCATCACACAGTATGCCGATGGACATCACGCACAAGGCATTGCAAAGTCCCCAGTTCGACCAGTAGTGGCCCGGACGCTCACCCATGTCTGGATAGCGCCAGTTGGCCCAGGTGTCGTGACGGCGGCGGAGAAAGTCAATGGATGGGTTGTAGAACACTCGGATGATCCATTGGCGGAACTTGTTGAAATCCTCACGGCTCCAGCCGTCGTAGTCGCGCATCAGCTCGGCTGCGTTGGCCCATTCGTAGCCGTAGATGCCGGCTGCGAGCGAGATGTTGGTGTCGCCTCCCAGACCATTGCACTCACGCGACCACTGCATCATGATGCGGACGGCTGCATCGGCGTTCTCACGGGTGCCGCCAATCTTCCAGCGCAGCGCGTTCTGATATGCCATGGCGGCGCCACGGGCGCAGTTCATATAGTTCTGCCCAGAACCTCCGCCGCGAATCACGGTGTAAGTGGGCCATGTGGCGATGTCTGCATGTGAATATTCGTTGGCACAGAGTATTTCCCATGCGCGGGTGATGCGGGCGTCACCTGCGGCAAGCAACTCCTTGGCGCGGTCGATGTCGGCTTGCGACACGATGCCGCCAGGATGGACGAAGCCATGATCGTCAGTGGCGTCGAAACGCAGTTTCGGCTGATAGCCACTCGTTGATTGCATGAAAGACAGCTTCTGGCTCAAGGACTCCACATACTGGTCAATCAGCATTTGAGAAGCACGGCCGGCGGCAATCTCTTTCTCTGCGATGCTGATATTGTCCTTAAGCTCGGCCACGGCGTTCGGTGCGTATCCCGACACGCCGGAACTGATGGCGGCTTTGCACTCATCCACTTTGGATATCAATGTGGTGAAGTCGCCGGGCTCACCGTATTTATATTCCTGGTCGATAGCTTTGGCCACTGATGCCAATGTGGAAAGTTGCTCATCGCTCACCGCTGTGTCGTAAATCCTGAAGTCGGCCACAAGTGTCTTTTTCAGGTAGCTGTCGCCGGAAAAATGGGGACGACCTATCCAGCAGTAGGTGGGGGTAGTGGTGAAATTGCTGCTCAGCACGGGCATGGAGCTGTTCTGACCCACGCGCTTGCCGTCGATGAAGAGTTCGCCAGCTGTGCCGCTTTGGCGATAGAGCACATGAATCCATTTGCCCTTGGCCGATTCCGAACCGGTCTCTATGCCGCTTTCTGAGCCAAACCCACCTGTGGATGTGGCCATGCGCTGGGCATTCAGGCGATAGGCCATGTATTTGCCGCCAGTCTGGGTGCAAGTGGCTGAAGTGGAGAAGGTCCAAAGAAAATAGCCGTTGCCCGACAGGGATGCGCTCTCGTCCACAAAATAGCAGGCTGAGACTGTGAAGTCCTGCAGTTTGCGGACGATGAGTCCCGCACCGCTGGTCATGTTGAAATAGCCATTAGAGTTGCCCAAGTTCAGCACATTGAACTTTCCTGCTTGCTCAACCTTGGCTTCACCAACTAATTTTCCGTTCACCCCGCTGGCCAGGTCTGTCACGGTGGTGCCATCCACCTGACTGAAGTCGAAGTGCAGTTTCAGATGCTCATCCTGTGCGTTGGCGTTTAAAACGATCGACAGTAAAAGCATTGTGGTTAATAAGAGTCTCTGCTTCATTTGAGAAATGGTTTTTAGGTGATTAATTAATGATGATGCAAAGATATGTGTTTGACAAATGCTGTTGATGTGCCTCAAGTCTAAAATATGGAATAAATATCATCTAAATCAAAAAAAAGACAATTGTGACACTTTGTGATAGACAATTTTTGTACCTGCTGACTTGTTTGTTTCGTAAAAAACAGTAACTTTGCACGTAGTTGACTTTTTAGAAATTTATGGGAAGAAAAACACTGTGTGCAATCATTTTATGGATGTCGGCAATGACGTTGTGGGCCACACACCGCCATTGGGTGGTGGCAGATGGATTGCCCACAGCGGAAGTGAGGCAAATCATTGAATTGCCCAACCGCCAGATGCTTGTCAATTGCGAAGGAGAATTCTGCCTGTCGAATGGAGCTGGCTTCAATGCCATTCCATGCGACTATCGACACACTTTTCAATTGAAGGAATTTGCCAAGGGGCATGGGCGATTGTGGCAAGGCGATTCCTTGCTCTGGCTGCATGATTTCTATAGGGTTTATCTGTTCGACGCACGTACCAGGACGTTCCGATATGATGTGGCGCAAAGGCTCGATAAGGCGCTTATGAGGAAACTTTTTGAGGGTGAGCTTCAGCGCGATGTGCCTGATCTCCGTCAGTGGCAGTGCATTGATTCCCTGGGATTGGCCAAGACCTATGGCACGATGACGATGGACAGCCAGGGGGGGCTTTGGATCGGGACACGCAATGACGGTATCATTTATCTTTCGCCGAGGAAGGAGAGAATCACGCAATTGCCGCCAGACCACAGACTGATTGGAATAGCACGCAGCTACACCGACAGCAAGGGCAGAATCTGGAGATACAGGGCGGATGGTATAGAATGTGAGGAGAAAGGCAAAACATTTGTGTATGATAAAACTAATGTTAAAGGTCTGCCCTATAACCGCTCCACGTTTATTCAGCAACTGCCCGATGGACGCTTCCTTTTGTGCGATTCACTTTCGACCCTGGGCTATTTCTTTCCCGAAAAACGCCTGTTTGTGGAGTTGAACAAAAAGTTGCACAACTTGAAGGCCTACCGCCATTTTGTGGGGGCATGCCCCGTGGACAGGCAATGGACTGTGGTGTATGCCCAGAATGGGGCTTTCATGCTCGACATCCAAGCCGACACGGTGGCGGATTTCTTGCCAGCGAGGGAAATTGAGTGGTTTACCACTAAATACAACTGCATGCTTCGGGATCATGACGGAAAATTGTGGATAGGCACTCAGAGTGGTCTTTTCGTGTGTGAAGTGGCGCAGTTGAAGGAGAGTGGGGCGGTAAGGAGAATAGAGGGCTTGCGCAATAATTGCATACGCAGTCTGATTCTCGACAGAAAAGGACGGGTATGGGCTGGAACCTCAAACGGAATCTCACGCATCACGCCTAATCTGGTGAATCTGGGTAATGAGGACGGAATGCCGTCGGTCTCCACCATGGAGCGGGCCGTCTGCATGACTGAGAGTGGCCGGCTGGTCTTTGCTTTGGGTGGAAGCTCTGCTGTGTGGTTCAGTCCCGATTCTGTCATTGGAGAGGAATCTACCTTGCCTGTGGTTATAACGGCATTCAAGGCCAATGGCAGGGATATCGGCTTGCAGCAAGTTGAATTGGCTCACGACCAGTCACATCTCACCTTCCAGTTCTCAAATCTCGATTATGTGGCGCCTTCCCATTCGCTCTACCGCTACAGACTTCTTCCTTTGGAAAAGGAATGGAACCTGATCAACGATGGAGGAGGGCAGGGAGAAGCCGATTATATGGCGCTGCCACCAGGAAATTATCAGTTTGAGGTGCAGGCATCTACGTCTGCCGGACAGTGGGGCGAAGCCACGGTGGTGGAAATTGAGATTCTGCCTCCGCTTTGGCTCACTTGGTGGGCTAAGACGCTCTATGTGCTGCTGGGCCTGGCTGCCGTCTTGCTTGCCGGACATCTTTATCTGAAAAGGCGCAAGCGCCAGCTGGAACAGAAAAACGATGAGAGGGTGAACCGGCTGTTCGAATTGCGTGACAAAGCCCGGCATCAATTTGCGCAGGCTGCAAAAATCGATCCGGAGAAGATTTCAGCCAACAAGGAAGAGGAGGAATTGGTGGAGAAGATGCTCAAGGCCATTGAGAAAAACATGGACAACATAGATTACACCGTGGACGACATGGCCAGCGACATCGCCATGAGTCGTGCCAGCATCTACAAAAAGACCCAGCAGATGCTTGGCATCACCCCTAATGAGTTTCTGCGGAATGTGCGCTTGAAGCATGCCGCGCATCTGTTGGACGAGACCAATGAGCCTGTCAACCGGATTTCACTGATGGTGGGATTCCAAACTTCACGCTATTTCAGCCAGTGTTTCAGGCAGATGTTTGGAATGACTCCCTCTGAATACCGGGCGCACAAGAACGGAAATACAGCGGATTAAGCACGTCTGTAAATGCTGGATCCAAATTCTTTTTTGTTTTTTTGCATCAGAAATAGAATAAACCATCATTTCGATAATTCGGTATCTCGGAATATCGATAAATCGAATTAACATTGGATTAACAACAATACCTAAAATGGAAATATTAAGATTTGGCTTTTACTGGCTTGATACATGGATTTTTGCCAACGTCATTCAGCTGGCTACCCAGGATTTCTGCACTCGATTTCTTGACCATAATAATGACCCATGCGGACGTCTGTTCGACCAAATGACAATGGCGGCTCGTTCTGCTCCTGCAAACATTGCAGAAGGCAGTTCCCGTCATTCCACATCGAAAGAGACTGAAATGAAACTCACGGATGTGGCACGAGCGACTATAGCTGAGTTGGCAAATGACTATCTGAACTGGCTTCTACGTCATGAGTGCCTTCCATGGTCAAATTATTCTACTGAATATCAAATGGTAAATAACATTCAGCTCGACCATCCCGAATACAAAGATGATGTTCTGTATAGAAGCAGTATTCATATCCTAACTCAGAAACACAAATTCAATCAATGGCTAAAATGTGATGATTCATTGATTATGGCAAATTGCCTTCTTGTGCTTTGCAATCGTCTTGTGTTGATGCTGGGGCGTCAGATTGAGCGTCAGCTGGAAACTTATGAGGTCGAAGGAGGCTTTACAGAGAACCTAACTGCCAGGAGATTAGCATATCGTACTCAACAAAGCGTTGTTTCTGACGCACCTCTTTGTCCTTTATGCGGGAAACCTATGGTTAAACGTATGGCAAAGAAAGGAATCAATTCGGGAAAGGAATTCTGGAGCTGCAGCGATTATCCCAAATGCCATGGAATAAGAAATATAAGCTGAACCATATCTTTGAAAATCGCCGCATCTTAGAATGTCGATATATCGGAATATCGATATTTCGATATATCGAAAATCTTTTAAACACAGAACCATTCATTTGAACATCCCTGCATCTCAGAAAGTCGGTATCTCGGAATATCGATAAATCTTAAATCCTTGCATTTCAGGATGTCGATATATCGGAATATCGATGTATCGATATGTCGATTTAATCTTAAATATTGCCATGCCCACATGTCTGTAATCCTTCTTCTAAAATGAGTCGAGGGGAAATCCCTACCACCTTTAGGGAAAAAAGTCGGTCCTTTTAGGATTTATCCTTATTTTTTTTGGTAGTCTGTTCGTAAATTTGCACCAGAAAAAATAACTCAACACCGATTATCAACAATTAAAACCTATACAGACATGAAAACTTTACGTACACTTTCAGCAGCGCTTGCCATCTTCATCACCACGGTGTCGGCATCCGCACAGCCAATGAGCTATGAGTCCATGCGCCACAACGCAAGGTTCCTCACCGACCGTATGGCCTACACGCTGGGACTGAGTCTCGACCTGCTCGACGACCTCTATTATATCAACTATGACTACATCTGCGGAGTCAACGACTACCTCGACGACATTGCATGGGGATACCGCTCCGACGACTACTATGCAGTGCTTGCAGCACGCGACCTCGCACTCCAGGCTCTCCTTTCGCCTTACCAGTGGAGACGCCTCATGGCCATCGACTATTTCTATCGTCCAATCTCTTTCTACAACCACAGATGGAGTTTCGGAATCTATGCTTACGACCACTACAACCATTGGTACTACAGGAACCCATGGGGATGGGACCGCTACCGCGGAGGACATTTCTTCGGAGGCATGCACCCACACGGTGGGCATGGAGCACACTTCCGTCCAGGACATTTCAATGAGCACGGACGCGGAGGACACTTCGACGGACCTGGCGGAAACCACGGTGGAAACAATGGGTATGCCGACAACGGAAACCGCGGTGGACGTGGCGGCGGCAACGCACAGGGCAATGGAGGCAACGGACCAGGCAATGGTAATGGTAACATGAACAACAACGGCACCCCATCCACCCGTGGCTACAACATCTCCAACCCGAGATCCAACCCATCCAGCAGCATTGCAGGACCTGCAACCAGAGGAAACGTGAGCGGCGGACGCGCATCGGTGTCCAGCTCCAGCTCATCCAGATATTCCAACGGCAGCATCCGCAGCATTGCCAACGAACGCAGCAGCTATTCACCTTCCAGCCGTTCGGTATCTCCTTCAACCAGAAGCGCAGTGTCCAGCTACGGCTATGGTAACTCTTCGTCCAGTCGGACGACCGCTCCAAGCACGCGCTCTTACCAGCGCTCCACTTCTCCAAGCTACAGCAGTCCGAGCAGCTCGTCCTACGGATCTTATTCCAGCTCTCGCGGTTCGGTAAGCGGCGGACGCAGCTCCAGCTACAGCAGTGGCGGTCGTTCCAGCTACAGCTCCAGCAGCAGCCGTTCCAGCTCTCCAAGCTTCAGCGGAGGCAGCCGTTCCAGCTCTCCAAGCTTCAGCGGAGGCAGCCGTTCCAGCTCATCCAGCTTTGGTGGCGGACGCTCCAGTGGCGGTGGCCGTTCCAGCGTAAGCGGTGGCCGTGGCGGCGGACGCAGATAATAATAAAAAGAAGATGATTGCCTCCCTATCGATTATCGAGCGTCAGCAAGCCTGACGCGGCTGATTGAAAAAAGATAATTTCAGACAACATAATAAACCTAATCTTAACTACATGAAATCAATAGGTTGAAAGGTTTGAGAGGTGAAAGGAATGGTTCAGGATAACGAAATTTGAAATTTATACTCTCTTTCTACATATTTTAATTTATTGGTTCTCGGCAGCCCCTCTTCGTGATGAAGCGGGGCTGTCTTCCGTTTGGTGGCTGTAGCCATTTCTCAAACAGATAATCCCCGATTCCAACTCATTTCGTCCTTATGACCGATTTGAGTTTACTCATGACTGCCCTTTCTTGTTTCTTGGGTGGTGCTCCATGATTTCGTCGCGCAGGCGGGTGGTGTCGGTGTGGAGATAAATCTCTGTGGTGCCGATCGACTCATGGCCCAGCATGGCCTGGATGGCGCGGAGGTTGGCGCCGCCCTCCAGCAGCGAGGTGGCAAACGAATGGCGGAGGGTGTGGGGGCTCACCGTCTTATGGATGCCCGCTTTTTCCACCAGCTCTTTCAGAAAATGAAATACCATGATCCGCGAAATGTTTTTCTTCCGTTTGCTGATGAACACAAAATCCTCATATCCTGGCTTGATGTCGATGGTGTTGCGGTCGATGAAATATAGGCGAAGCTCTTTCACCGCCTTGTCGGAAATGGGCACCAGCCGTTGCTTCGAACCCTTGCCGTTCACGCGGATGAATCCCTCGTCGAGATAGAGGTCCGACAGTTTCAACGTGCAGAGCTCGCTCACCCGAAGTCCGCAGCTGAACAGCACCTCGATGATGGCTTTGTTGCGCTGGCCTTCTGGCAGTGAGAGGTCAATCTCCGATTCTATCGCATCCACTTCTGCCACGCTCAGCACGTCGGGCAGATGTTGGGGCTTCTTCGGAAATTCCAGCAGCTCCATGGGGTCGGAGTCCAGCTCGCCGGTGAGCACCATGAAGGTGTAGAAGCTGTGCACGCCGGCAAGGATGCGCGAGAGGGATGTGGGGTGGATGCCGATGTCGATGATGGCGGTCGAGAAGCGGTGGAAGGTGTCGAGATCCACGGAGTGGGGGTCAATATGCTCATCTTCCAGAAACGACAGGAATTTGTCGAGGTCGCGCATGTAGGCCTCGATGGTGTTGTCGGAGAATCCCTTCTCCAGCTTCAGGTATTGGTAGTATCGGCGTCTGAGTTTTTGCATGAGGAGCTGTCAGAAAAACAATTCCAGTTCACCCGAATCTGGAAAGAGGCGGGAAAACTGGAATTGCCGTGCTTTGTTTCTATCGGTTGTCGCTCTGTGAATCAGGTCATTTCAGCTTCACCGTGATGAGACTGAAGGAGTGTGGCTCCACGTCGAGCGTCATCTTCTTCTTGATGTCGATGTTCTTCTTCACCGGAGCAATCGGCTGCTGGTCGAAGTTGTTCTCGTCCTCCATGTTGCCCTTGAGCGTGGTCATCTCGGCTGTGGCAGGGAGTTTCTTGAATTTCGAAAGGTCGAGTGTGGCGGTCTTCACCTCGTCGGATGCGTTGCACACCTTCACGTAAACCTCGTTCTTCTTTGAGTTGAACACACATGAGGTGCCTTGGAGCTTGTCCTCTTCCATCTTTGCCACGTCGCCATAGTACCAGTCGCCGGCCGTGATGCCGAAAATCTGCTGAACATAATAGCTGCATGTCAGCACCACCTTGTGGTTGTCGAAATAGATGAGGTCTGGGTTCCAGCTCAGGTGACCTTTCTTTGCGAAGAGTGGGGCATAGCTGGTCATGCACACCACGTCGCCGTTGCGCTCCACGCCCATCAGATACAGTGCCTCGGCCAGAGCGTCGGTCAACTTCTTGTCTTTCGACGCATATTCGCCCAGATACACCTTTGTCTTGCGGTCGCGAGGGTATTTGTCGTAGTTCTGCTGGTTGTTGTAGAAGTAGTCGCGTGGCTCATAGTAGTGCTCGTCGAGGATTGGCAGGTTGATGCTCTCGGCAAAGCGCCAGCCGTTGTCGAAGTCGGGGTTGCCCTTGTGGGAGCCCGGACCGGCGGTGCCCACAATCACGATTTCTGGATGCTTGGCGGTCACGCGGTCGTAGATATATTTGAAGCGCTCCTCAAACTCAGGAGTGATCTTCTCTTCGTTGCCCAGTCCCAGGTATTTCAGGTTGAATGGTGCTGGATGACCCTGCTCGGCACGTTTCTTTCCCCATGGGGTGGTCACGTCGCCGTTGGCCCACTCAATCAGGTCGAGGGCTTCGTCCACCCACTCGTCCATCTCGCTCATCGGAACGGCTTTCTGTGCCTGCTCTTTCAGCCCCCAGCTGCCGCCGGCTCCCTGGCAGCTCACGCCCACCGGAAGAATTGGAAGCGGCTGTGCGCCAAGGTCTTCGCAGAGTTGGAAATATTCGTAATAACCGAGGCCGAACGACTGGTGGTAACCCCAGCAGTTTTTCAGACCCACGCGCTCTTCTTTCGGACCGATGGTGTTCTTCCAGCGGTAGGTGTCCCAGAAGCCGTCGCCGCCACCATGCACGATGCAGCCGCCAGGGAATCTCACGAACTTAGGCTGAAGCGCCTCGAGTGCCTCGGCCAGGTCGCGGCGCAGGCCGTGCCCTTTGTAGGTGTCCTGAGGCATCAGCGAAACCTGATCCACGTCCATCGTGCCTTGGTCGAGCAGCAGCAAAGCCAGCTGGGCGCTCTCGCAGTCTTCTGAGGCGGTCAGCGTCTGCTCATATTTCTTCCAGCCGCCGTTGGCGGTGAACTCACTTTCCGCCACTACTTTGTTGTGAGGACCAACCACAGCCACTCTCACTTTCTTTGCACCCTCTGTGCGGAGGAACACGGAGAAGTCGTATTTTGCACCTGCTTTCATCGGAATGCCGTCGTAGCCTTCGTTCTGAATGCCCACGCCCGTCCAGCCGTTGAAATCGGAGTAGTGACCCACGTTCTCTGCCACGATGCGCATATAGTGAGGATTGCGGGCGTTCAGCGGCTTGTCGGTGCGGAAGTCAATATAGCCCGTGGAGTGACCGTGACGCAATTGGCGCCAGTAGGAGCCGGGACCCCATCCGTCGCGCTCTGAAGGAGAATACTCAAAGGAGCCGTTCTGAACCAGCTCGGCACACAGACCGCCGTCAGCGGAGCTGCTGATGTCTTCGAAGAAGATGCCGATGAGTTCCTCACTGATGGCTTTGCCTCCTTTTGGAGCTTTGGCCGATTGTGCGTATGTGCTTGTGTGGATTCCAAGTGCCAGGGCAAGCACGGCCATGGCTTTCATGCTTTTGCGAATGTTCATCTGATTCGTATGGTTATTTAGTGATTGATTTATCCTGGTCGAAAAAAGAAACAGACAATCGTTTTGTCTGTGGTTTGCAAATATAAGAATTTTTATCCAATGATTTTTTTATCCCAATCAAAATGTTTGGATTTTTATCCAAATTGACAACATTTGTTACATAATTCATTTTTTGTGTGAGTGCCTCACCTGTGTCATAGCTCCTTTTTTCAAGGTAGATTCTATATATTATGTCATTCTTTTACCCCCTTAATTTTGTCAAACTCTAAACTTTTTACTATTTATGGCGGAATTATTTTGAAAATTATTTCGCCGGAACAATATGTTTTTTACTATTTGTGGCGGAATTATTTTGAAAATTATTTCGCCAGAACGAATGTTTTTTATATCTTTGTGGCGAAATAATTAAGAACAACCCTTATGAAGAAGTTGATTGTAGGAAGAAAGCGGGAGATGGAGCAACTTGAAAAACTTTATGCATCTCCTCAATCTGAATTTGTTGTGGTATTTGGTCGCCGTCGTGTGGGTAAGACCTATCTTGTTCGTGAACTCTTCGAGGGTCGAATGGCATTCCATCACACCGCTTTATCTCCATTCGAGATGGAGGCTTATGGCCAGAGAGAATTATTGCTTCATCAGCAATTGGCAGTGTTCGGCCAATCATTGAGGGATTATGGAGACTACCATGATGTGCCCCCGAAAGACTGGCTTCAGGCGTTTCAGTGGTTGAAGGACTTCTTGTCGTCAAAACCTAAAAGCAGGCGGTTGGTGGTTTTCCTGGATGAGTTGCCGTGGATGGATACGCCGCGTTCGGGATTTGTCACGGCATTTGAACATTTCTGGAATGGATGGGGGGCTGGACAGCGTAATCTCATGTTGGTTGTCTGTGGCAGTGCCACTTCATGGGTCAACGACAAACTTATCAACAGCACGGGGGGAATGTATGGGCGTACTACGTGTGAGATTCATCTCTCTCCGTTCTCGCTGGGGGAATGTAAGCAATTCTTTGAGAGAAATAATTGTCCAATGAATGATTATGATGTGATACAGACCTATATGGTGATGGGGGGGATTCCATATTATCTGGCTTATATAGATAAAGGCATGAGTCTTCCGCAAAACATTGACTTCCTGTTTTTTAGCAAAAAAGGAAAGCTGCGGCTGGAATTTAACCGGCTGTTTAAGTCCCTGTTTGTGAACCCTCAAAAATATATTGATGTGTTGAGATTTCTCAGTAAGCGGAAGGGAGGGTACACGCGCAAGGAAATTGCCGAGGCCTTGGGTATGGCTTCGGGAGGCGGACTGTCCGACTTGTTGCAGTCGCTCGAGGTGTGTGACTTCATCATGCGATATGTGCCATTTGGATGCTCAGCAAGGCATACTCACTTTAAACTCACGGATATGTTCTGCCTTTTTTATTTCCATTTTGTGGAAGCCAAGACCAAATTTTCCACTGCTTTTTGGCAAGAAAACTTCAGTGCTCCTACTGTCAATGCTTGGAGAGGACTTGCGTTTGAGGAAATCTGTTTTGTGCATCAGGACAAGTTGAAAGAGGCTTTGGGCATCAAGGGAGTCCATACAGAGGTGTCTGCTTGGCGGAATAATGATGTGGATGACCACACGCAGATTGACATGGTCATTGATCGCAACGACAGGGTTATCAACCTCTGTGAGATGAAATTCTGTTCTGATGATTTTGTGATAGACAAGAGCTATGAGCGAGAGCTCAGACACAAAGTCAGTGTGTTTGTCAACCAGACAAAAACAAAAAAAACGACGAGGTTGACACTGGTGACACCTTACGGTTTGAAGCATAACATGTACACTGGAATCATTTCCAATGTCATCACCATGGACTCCCTGTTCTAATAAGGTGGGTCCTATAAAATATGTCGAGGCGATTTCTGATTGTTAATCGCCTCGACATAATTTATAAAGCCCACCTTATAGGTTTTTGACCAGATTCTTGTCAGAATAAAGTCGGTCCATTTCCTGTGGCAGGTACTTCATCCTCATCACTGTCACCCACGTTGATGGTGCCTTTTCCAAATTCTTTCACCGTGTTTGTTCCTTGCAGCATCAGCACTTGCCCGATAAATTGCAGGGTCTGGATTTCTGGTTTGTCGTATGTCTTTTTCATTTTTTCAGTCATTGATGATTTTAGTCCCGTCTGATTTGTAGAGGGAGTTCTTTCCGATGTTCACATTCACGTCGTACTGAATTCCTTTAGCCAGTGTGGCGGCAAATGGAAAATAGGCATCGCCGTTGAAGACGACCACGTTGTCCGCTTTCCGCACAATCTGGCAGGTCAACTTGATGTAGCATCCTTCAGCATTGCCGGCGGCATCCCATGCCGTGAGCGATTGTGGGATGAGGAAGAGGTAAGGGTCGTCGTGAGAATCCAGGGCTTGGAATTCGGTATCGCTTAAGTTCAATGTCCTGCCTTGGCCGTGGTCTCTGTAAAGCGGATGGTTTTGTTTTCCTTTTTCTTCATCCAAGGTCCACGAGTTGTCGTCAAGATAGAACTCTCCTTCTTTCCACACGTTGCAGAGCCAGGCATCGCTCACGGTCATCGAGTAGTCAGCCATGTTCTTTGCCTTCTTCACGTAGAACCGCAGGGCGGCGCAGGCATGGTCAAATTCAAAGAAGAGGTTGCCGCCGCAGTTGTCCCAGGTGTCGGACGTCTTGGATGTCAGCAGGTCTAACTGACTGACGGGCTCCTCTGCCACAGTGAAGTCGAGATAGGAACGCTTGCTTTCATCTTCTGTCAGGTTGAATGTGCCGGTTTCAGCAGTGTTTGCGGTGTTGTAGGCATACCAGACCACCATCTCGTCAGTCTCAGTCTCAGGCCAGTAGTCGGTCATTGCCTTCCATTTCCCCGTTTCCGTTTTTGTGGCAGTCTTGTCGTCAGTAAACGGTTTTGAACCATAAACCCCTGTCATGTAGAATTCATTCAGAGTGGGGGTGGTCAGGATGGCGGCCCTGGTGTTGATCCCTTTCACTGATGCGCCGTCAGGGGTGACAAATGGCTTCTCGCTCACGCTGATACTGATCGTGCGTTCTTTTTGAGGCTGCGGTGTTTGCGGTGTTGTTTCGCTGTCATCGCTGGAGCATGCCGTCAGTGCGGTCACTGCGAGCGCCAGGGTGATGAATTTGAGTGGTTTCATTGTCTTTTTTTTGTTTCTTATTCTGTGAGAATTATTTTTTCCATTTTAAATACATCGTTGAAAATAAGGATGCGGCCTTATTTTTTCCATTTTAAATACATCGTTGAAAATAAGGATTCGGCCTTGGTCGGCATCGTAATATTTGATGGTGACGCTCTCGCCCTCCGTTTTGCCGTAAATGGTCATTTGAATATCAGCGAAGTCCTTGCCCTCAAGCGTTGTGCTTGGGAAGAGGACGGAATCTGGTAATGGAGCGATTCCCCTGCACTCATCGCCCACAAAAGCGCCGATCATGTCACCTTCGGAAGGTTCGATGCCTGCAGAAGCCAGAGGGGTGCCGGCGAAATTCTTGAACATGTGAATCGGATACTTCGATGAACCTAAGGTGAAGATTGGAATATAGTCTTCAGTAAGGCCGATCACCTCATTCACATTAAATAATAAAGAAGAGTCGAAGACAAAAATGTGGTGTAACCTGCTGCTGTAGTATAGGATGGTTGCCATCAATTTCTCATTGTCGGCTTCGTTGCCGAATACTTTCAGCACGAAGGAGGTGGTGGTGGTTTCATCATCGACAGATATGGCTGGAGAGGTTAATCCCCGAAGTTGGTCTTCAACAAAAAAAGCCATCATGTCGTCTGCCGAAACGTAGGGCTGGAGCTGTGGCTGCATCTTGATCAGCATCACGCTCGAGAACTCAAAGTCGGTGTAGTTGGGCTCTTGCCAGTCGGGACGTTGCTGGTTGAAGTTCCAGTCCATCTTCCAGTCGGGGGCCTGGTTGCTCTCTTCCACGATGTAATTGACATCATTATCGCCTCCACCGCTTGCTCCGCCTTCACCGTTTTCAATATAGTCACCGGTATCCTTGTGGCAGGCCCCAAGGATGATGAGGCCTGCCAGAAGGATGGCTGTAGAATAAAATATACTGTGTTTCATTGTTTTATTTGATAAGTATTTTTTTACCATTGTAGATATACACACCTTTCTCTTTTGGACGCTCTTGTAGCTTGATGCCGCTGGTGGTGTACCACACGCCGTCCTCATAGCTGTTGCGCACGAAGTTGATGGTGGTTGGCTCATCTGGACTGCCCACCACGGCATTGGCGCTGAAGCTCATCAGTTCTGGAGTGGATGCCACGATTTCGCCGTTGCGCTCAATCGCGAACCAGATTGGACGCGATTCCTCACCGTCGATGCTCATGTAGAGCACGTCGCTGTTGATGGCCTTCACGGCTCCGCATACTTCTCCGTCGGCGTAGGCCACCAGGCTGTCGCCAGCCTCAGGCTCAAAGCCCTGAACGATGGCAGAGAGAGACATGGTGTAAGGAGAGCGGACGTTGCTGCGGTTGGTAGGATAGCTCCATTCGTCAACCACCGTAGTGCCTGGTTCATAGAACGGATAGGTGAACGTGGTCTCTGTCTGGCCTTTTCGCAGCAACATGTAGCCCTCGCTTGGCTTCATGTACTCCAGACTCCCCTTCCAGCGGCCCACGCCGCCGATGATGGTGAAGTAGGCGAATTCTGTTTGGCTCTTCACCACGTCGCCTGGCTGGGCCTTGTCGTAATAGTCGCTCAGGGCGGTCTCTATGCTGAGGTTCAGCATCGGAGTGTAGCCTATGCCGTTCCAACCTGGTTTCAGGGTCATGGTCCGTTGGCCTTCATCTTTGATGACGCTGCCGGCGATAGGGAAGTCGATGTAGTTCTGAACTTTCACGGCGTAGGCCTTGCGAGGAGAGAGACGGATGGATTTCACATTGTCTGTCGATAGCCATGTGCCATTTTTGTACACAAGGGTCTGGCTGCTGCTGATGTCGGTCAGCACATCGCCTTCTTCCCATGGAAGTCCGTTGAGCAGGTTGTTCAAGTTTGTGAACTTCTCGCTGTACACGTTGAAAGATACCCAGTTCCAGCCTTTTTTCAGGTTGAATGTCTGCACAAAGCTGTTGCCTCCATAGAAAAGAACCGGTTTTTCAGTTCCCAACACAACCGACCGCTCAAAGATGATGGTTGAAACCGGATCTTTTCCGTCGATGCTGAGCTTGAGTGTCAGTTCATGTCCGGTGCTGTATTGCCACAGCTTGAAGCTCAGTTCGCGGCCTCTTGTCTCATTGTCATAGATGGTCAGGTAGATGCTGGCGTCGCTTGTCTGTTCATTGTAGTTGATGTGGGCAAAGCCGTGACATTGGTTTTCGTTGTCGAACACGCCCACGATGTCGCGGGAGTCGATGTCAATCTCGTTGTTGATATACACCTGGCCGGCTATGTTCATTGTGTGTTGAAGCAGCTCGCCTGGAACGTTCCATGCCCAGTCCGGTTCTGGTGATTCTACGGTCAGGTTCAGGTAGAGCGGCTCGCTGATGCCGTCCTCGTCGGTCAGATAGATAATCTCATCGTAAGTACCCACGTTCAGACTCTTGTTGACGGTGCCTGTGATGCTAACCATGTCCTGTGAGCCGATGATGTTGCTGTAGGAACTGAGCGTGAGCCATTTAGGACAGTTCTCTATGGTGTAGGTGTGGCTTGAGGCTCCATCGTTGGAAATGGTGAAGTAGATGGTTTGGCCTTCACCATACTGAACGGTTTCGTTCATGCGGTTGATGACCCACTGCAGGTTGCTGTTGGTCACATAATAGCAGGCTGTTACTGGTGACGCCATGGCATTGCCGTTTTTGTCCTCCACGTTCCGCACGGTAACGTAAACATTATTCCGGTTGATCCGAGATGCCGGCTCGTCAATGGAAACGAGCACCTGATTATCCTTACCCACGAAGCTGAATTTCAGGTTTTTCAACTCTTCGTAAGGCACCACCGGCGCTGCATCTGTGTCAACGATATGGCTGAGCAAGGTCTCAATGCTTACGCTACTGTCGAACGAATAGTCGCGGACAGGGGTGCTGGTCTTTTCTTTCGTCACAGGATCAACCTGATATTTCACGTTGCCGTTATCGTCCAGATAGATCTTCCTGCTGTATGGATAAGGCACCAGCACGATGTCGTTGTCGCTTTGACGTTCCTGGCGGTCGAAGCTCAGGTAGGTCAGCAATCCTGCCTCGTCGCCGTTAGGACTCTTGGTCGAGAAGGTCTTGATGAGCTCAAGAGGCAGAGCCTGCTCGAAGAGACAGAACTCGTCGATATAGCCCTCCAGCCAGTTGCGGGTGTCTAAGGTGGCTGTTTTTCCATCACTTTGCTTTTCATCGTAAACGGCTGCGCCGATGTACGGATGACCGCCTGTAATTCCACCTAAGCTGTCGGCTGGGAAGGTGCTGCGAAGCGTGGTGTCAATGTAGATGTTGGCCAATCCTTGGGAGCGGTTCACTGTCATCGCATAGTGGTGCCACTGGTTGTCGCACCAGTTGCCAGGAATATCAACTGCCATGCCGTTGGAGCGGTAAATCAGCTTGCCGCCTTCAAAACCTAAGCAGAACTGGTCTTCAGCTCCCGTGTCGGTGGCTTTGCCTGAGCCGTTGGCCAGCAGCACGCCCTGTCCTTGGGCATCGGTCTTGAACCACAGCATCAGCGTGTAGTCTTGTTCGGTGGTGCGTCTCAGTGCGTTTGTATTGAGCGCCAGTCCCTGGTCACTCCTGTCAAGGTGCAGCGACAGACCGCGAGGCATGGCCCAGGAAGCGCCAATCAGTGTGGCGTTCGCACCCTGGGTGTGGTCAATGGCATAGCTGCCCGTACCTTCGTTCATTGGGTAGTAGTCAACGAGGCCCATTTCATAGCCGGTGAGGCGTCGGTTGCCGTAGGTGGTGCCCAGCAGGCTTCCTGACAACGCTCGGTACCACAGGCGGGCTTCCATCATACGGCCTTGATAATACTTGCTCTTGGTGCGGTTGCTTTCGTTTGTGCGGCCGAAAATCAGAGGACCAGTGCCGGAGTAAAGCTCTTTGAGTTTGTTCCGGCCAATCTCCACACCGCCGTTATAGAAGGTCAGTATGCTGTCCTGACTCATCACTAAGGCCACTTGTGTGAAACCTTTGTCGTTGATGGATTTGTCAGAAATAAACTCTTGGCCGTTGACCACGGCTTTCAGCCTGAAGTCATGGGTCAGCCACAGCTGAAGCTTCTTGCCGTTCGTGCCGTGGGAGAAGAGTGGCATTTCTTTTCCGGTCTTATCTGGTTTCACCATCAAGTCAATGGTGAGGTCTTTGCCGCTGAAGTTGCGTTGCGCCTCACTCTCCACACTGGCCTGACCGGTGAACTGCAGACTGACGGATTCCGACACATTGTTGTTGTTCACCTCACCCTTCACCTCGAAATTGGTGATGGCGTTCAGGTAATTGTGCTCTATGCTCTCAGAGAAGTTGAAGATGATGTTGTTGCCGGCTTTCAGAATGCCGCTCACTGGCTCTGGGGATCCGAAGAGCTGTGGACGCCGTGTGTCCTTCACTCCGCTAATAATCTGCGATGCGGTGGTGAGGAAACTGTTGCCGTCCCGGCAGTAGAGCACTGCCCTGAGGTCGTAAGCTTTCTCCATCACCGTACCTTCGCCGTAGAATTGAGTGGTGATGTTACCATTCTCTGGTATCATTTCACATACACCGTTGGCTTGAGCAAGGAGGGTGGAGTCGGCATAGTAGGAACAGAGGTTGGTCCAGTAGTCGTCGCCACGCTGCGATTCCTTATACTGGAATTCTATATGGTCGAAGTTTTTCTGATGCTTGTTGAAACCGCTGATGGTCACAGGCAGGAACCACCCGCGTTTTTTGTTAAACTGTGCGTCGGTGTTCATCACCCACTTGTCGCCAGGAACGGAGATGCTCACCGGCCCTGCCTCACGCAGGAAGTGGACGTCGAATGCCACGCGCTCGTTGACGTGAGTCCAGTCGGTCTTTGACTTCACACCGATGCGCAGACCCTCATAGTCGAACTCACTGCCAGCATAAACCTCGAGGGTTTTCTGAGTGACTTGTCCAGGAGTCAAAACGATGTCCCAGCCGGTGCTGGTCAGGGCGATGCCGTCAACCATCACTTTCGCGCCGTTTGGATTCGAGCTCTCGTCAAGATAGAAGGTGTAGATGCCGATGCCGCCGGTGGCAGTTTCTGGCTGTTCGCTCTCGTTCGTCAGATATACTTTGAAGCGGGCTGGGTCACCTATGGCCACACCGCTCACGCTCTGACGGTCGAGCGAAATCTTTGGATTCTGAATCTTCTTCGTTCGCTCATCAAGCACCCTGCCTGGAGTGTAGAAT
>R25__coassemble_167_pt1 | contig 42283 bp, 45 predicted proteins | sample R25__metabat2_high_PE_055 | metagenome-assembled genome bin R25
GAAATCATTGACAAGAGCAGACTTATTGCATAATTCTTAAACCGAACTCACGTTTGTTTAGTATGGGTTAGTATAGTTTTGTTGCAAGTGTCGTTTTTTGAGTTTTCGGACAGCCTCGGCACATCTTTTTCTTCTCTCCTTTCCTCTCCCGCTTTTCTTGGGTTTTATGACTTGGTCAGCAATCCTTCCTAAGTTTGATGACGCAGTCGGCTGGCTGCTTGATGTTTTCATCGATGGTGACGCTGCCAATCTCATCGGCTATGATCAGGCCGGAGGTCGGGTTCTTGATGTTGGTCACCTTACCCTTGATGTCGGCACGTAGCGTGGAATATTCAAACATGCGGTCGCAGTCCTCTCCAAACGTGCAGTTCTCTATCACCAGGTCGTGGGCATAGCACAGCACCTGCTCTCCGGTGATATGGCAGTTCACGAGACGCAGGTTCTTAGAGTGCCAACCCAGATATTCCCCGTGGAGCTCAGAGTCGTAGATGGTCACGTTCTCCACCTCCCAGAAGGCATCCTTGGTGTCGATGAAGGCATTGCGGATCTCCACGTTTTTCACGTATTGGAACACATATTTGGAGTCGCTTTTCATTCCGTCAATCTTCACGTTGTCGCAGAACATGAAAGGGTAGGTGCCGTCGTGGATTTCCAGATTGCGGATGTTGAGGTCGCTGCATTTCCAGAATATCTCGTCGGCATCGTTGATCACCACGTTCTCCATGTCGATATGGTGCATCTCACGGAACATTTTCGGACCGTCAATCACGGTGTCAGACATATTCAGGTGGTCGGAATACCATAGGGCGGAACGCGCGCCAACCTTGAAATGGCAGTTGTGGATGCGGAATCCATGCACATGCCAGAAAGGATATTTGCCTTCGAACAGGCAGTCTTCAGCTTCGATGTCGCTGCATTCCTTGATGGCAGACTCTCCTTCCCCAATTGTGACGTTCTCGAGCCGCAGCCCATGGGATTCAAACAGTGGGCGCTCTCCCTCGAATGTTTTGTCTTTGATGATGTTCATGTAATTGTTATAGTTTCGTCGGTTTCTGTTGTTTTTTTGTTGATTGACTGGAGGAACCACAAGCTTTTCAGCCTGTTGGCCTGATATGTCTTTTTCGATGTGATTATCCTATATATCTTCTTTCGGCAGCCATTTCTTCGACTTGAGTCTCCATAGGAACAGCAAGCCCCTGATACAAAGCTCGATGCACATGGCGAGCCATACGCCGTTGAGACCCATGGTGGGAGCGAGAATGAGAGACAGCGGAATGCGGAATGCCCAGATGGAACCGAAGTTCATGCAACTTGGAACCACCGTCTTGCCTGCTCCCACAAACACGCCATAGCACACGATGGAGGCGGCGAACAAAGGCTCGGCGAACGCCTCGATACGGAGCGCATCCACGCCAAGCTCCACGATTTCGGGAACAGGAGTCATGATCCGCATCATCAAGGGAGCGCCCACATACATCACGACTCCCATCAGTGCCATGATGGCCATTCCCATCACCACGGTGATTTTAGCGAACCTCCATGCAAGGTCGTGACGTTTAGCACCCACACTTTGTCCCACGAGAGTGGTGGCGGCATCAGCGATACCGTAGCCGGGCATGTAGCACAGGCTTTCAGCGTTCACGCCGAAAGCATTGGCGGCGATGGCGAACATGCCGAGCGGGGCAACAATCATGGTGGTGCAAATCTGTGCGCCGCACATGATCACACGCTCGCAGGCAATCGGAAGGCCCAGTTTTACGGCTTTCTTCACCACGCGGCCTGTGGGTTTGAATAGCTGAAGCTTGGCCTTCTCCCGACTCAACCTCCCAAACAGGCTCATCTTCCTCGACCTGAAGCATAGGAAATAGAACAGAAGTGAGCAGATGATGACCTCTGCCGTGGCAGTACCCAACGCAGCACCCATGACACCCAGTCCTGCACCATATATCTTGATGTCCATGCCGAGAAGGTGATATTCTGTGGTTGGGAATATGAAGAGGAAGTTGAATACCACGTCGAGTACGCACATCAGCATGTTGAGCATGCTTGGCACTTTCACGTTTCCACTGCAGCGGAGCATGGAACTCATGAGCACGTTCAACTCGAAGAAAGGAATGGTGAGTGCGAAAACCAGAAAATAATCGGATGCGCCCGAACGAATGGATTCTTCGCCACCTAACCATCCCGGCAAGTGGCCGCTGATGGAGCTGGCTATCAGGCAGAGTGTGAGCGAGAATGCGAGGGTGGTGGTGAATGCCTGGCGGAGTATGCTGCGTGCATCCTTGTCTTTCCGGGCTCCGATTTTGTGCGCCACCTGAACGGAAAAACCAGTGGCGATGCTGGAGCAGACTCCCCAGAAAAGCCAAGTGGTGGTGGCCACCAAACCAATTGAGGCGGCTCCTTCAGCGCCTAATCTTCCCACCATGGCTGCATCGATATACTCCATCAGTACGTGGGAAATCTGGGCGAGAATGGCAGGAATGGCCAATCGGGCTGTGAGGCTGATCTGCTCATATCCCGTTATGTCAGCCCCTCCGGACCTCACTTTTTCCAGCAGCAAGTCGGTCTTGCTCAGTTGATTGTTTGTTGCCATACGTTTGGGTTTGCAAAGTTACGGAAAAACGAGAGAAAAGCAAAAAATGATTTGCTTTTCCGAGTGCCAGTAACTTTGGCGCAGACAAATTTACGAAAAAAATGGGAATTGAGGTGTTGAGTGTCTGCACTTTTGTGTGGTGGTGGCTTTTATCGCATAGTTTTTCAGTCGTTTAGCGAAATAGATATAAAAGATGCGGTGCAGGCTTCGTGTGAAGTCTGCACCGCAATGCTGGGATTTATCATAGTCGGGGTGGGAGGCAGAGGGTCATCTGAGCAGTCCGAAGAAGAAGAGGAGGGCTGCCGTGTGTTTTTGTTCAATGCCTTTGGCGTAGCCCACGGTGGCGTGGCTGCTGTTCTGCACCGTTCCGTCGCTGCGGATGTAACCGATGGTGGCGTGGCTGCTGTTCTGCACGGTCCCGTCGCTGCGGATATAGCCGATGGTGGCATGATTGCTGTTCTGCACCGTGCCGTCGTTGCGGATATAGCCGATGGTGGCGTGACTGCTGTTCTGCACGGTGCCGTCATTGCGGATATATCCGATAGTGGCGTGGTTGCTGTTGTACACTGTGCCGTCATTCACGTAGGCTGTGGTTGCGTGGTTGCTGTTCTGTACGGTCTGTGCCGATAGGTTTGTGGAGATGGCAAACAGGAGTGCCAATGCCAGAAGTTTGGTGAAGGTTTTCATAATCGTCGTTTTTTTAGGTTCTACTCTCTCGTTTGTTTGTATTGCAAAGATAAGTTTTTTTGTATTCCGCTGCAAAAGGTTTTTTCATAAATCCTATAGGGATTTGCCTAATTTGAGAAATGTGCCTGCGTATTGAGGCTGTCTCTGCCCTTTCTTCTCAGTTCGAAAATCGGGTGTTTGTGGGCCTGTGCCATTATTTCATTTTTTTTCAAAAATTATGATTTAAGGTTGTTTTGCTATGTTAAAAAACCTTAATAGATGTGTAATAGTGTGAAATTTTAGGGTAAAGGAGAATAAAAAGTCATTATATATAGTGGTGTTTGAAAGATTTTTACTACCTTTGCACCGCTTTTTGGACTATATCGCCAAAATGGCAGTCATGAGAGGCTGTTTTTCCGGCGAACACGGAGAATAATGCGCTATATATATTATAAGGTGTAGTGATGCACGGGATTATATGTTGGTGCAGTAAGCGGGTCGGGCAATAACCGTCTGAAGATTCTCCACAAACGAATGAAATAAACAAAACAAAAAATATATAATAATTTAAAAAACATTAAAATGCCTACTATTCAGCAATTAGTAAGAAAAGGAAGGAAAGTGCTGGTAGACAAGAGCAAATCACCTGCCTTGGACTCATGTCCACAGCGCCGCGGAGTTTGCGTTCGTGTTTACACCACTACTCCTAAGAAGCCGAACTCGGCTATGAGAAAGGTGGCTCGTGTCCGCCTCACAAACAAGAAAGAAGTTAACTCCTACATTCCGGGAGAGGGCCACAACCTTCAGGAGCACTCAATCGTTCTCGTCAGAGGCGGACGTGTGAAAGACCTTCCAGGTGTACGCTACCACATCATCCGTGGTGCTTTGGATACCGCCGGAGTGGCAAGCCGCACACAGCGTCGAAGCAAATACGGAGCTAAACGTCCTAAAGCTAAGAAGTAAAAAACAAAAGAAGTTTAATTAACACATTTAGTTTGTTGGAAAGCTATTTAAAGATGGTTGAGTAAATGTTCCGGAGGGAACGTTGAAGAACGCTGAAAGCAACCAGACAGACTGAAAAAAAAGACAAACAAATGAGAAAAGCAAAACCAAAAAAGCGTGTGATCCTGCCGGATCCAGTTTATGGCGATGTGAAGGTTACAAAGTTTGTGAACAACCTCATGTATGACGGAAAGAAGAGCATCGCCTACTCGATTTTCTATAACTCACTTGCTTTGGTGGAGAAGAAGATGAAGGACGAGGAGAAGTCTTCCCTCGAAATCTGGAAGAAAGCACTCGAAAACATCACTCCGCAGGTGGAGGTGAAGAGTCGCCGTATCGGTGGTGCCACTTTCCAGGTGCCTACGGAAATCCGACCAGACCGCAAGGAGGCCATCTCAATGAAGAACATGATCGCTTTCGCCCGCAAACGTTCGGGTAAGAGCATGGCTGACAAGCTCTGCGCTGAGATCATGGACGCCTTCAACGAGCAGGGTGGTGCGTTCAAACGTAAGGAGGATATGCACCGCATGGCTGAGGCTAACCGAGCATTCGCACACTTCAGATTCTAATCTACCGCCCGGCGGAATCATCGGACGGTCGGAGCGGGACACCGCGACGGCTTCACCGCACAGAGGTTTTTTTAAGGAAAAAGAAAAATAAAAAAGGACATATTTAAATTATGGCAAAACGTGATTTGCATTTGACGCGAAACATCGGCATCATGGCCCATATTGATGCAGGTAAGACAACCACATCTGAGCGTATCCTCTTCTACACGGGTAAGACCCACAAAATCGGAGAGGTGCACGACGGTGCTGCTACTATGGACTGGATGGCACAGGAGCAGGAGCGTGGTATCACCATCACCTCCGCTGCAACCACCTGCTTCTGGAACCATGAGGGACAGCAGTACCAGATCAACCTGATTGACACTCCGGGACACGTGGACTTCACCGCTGAGGTGGAGCGTTCACTGCGTGTGCTCGACGGAGCTGTGGCTACCTACTGCGCAGTAGGTGGTGTGCAGCCTCAGTCAGAGACTGTTTGGCGTCAGGCAGACAAGTATAAAGTTCCACGTATCGGTTACGTGAACAAGATGGACCGTAGCGGAGCCGACTTCTTTGAGGTGGTTCGCCAAATGAAGGAAATCCTCGGCGCCAACGCCGTTCCGGTGGTTATCCCAATCGGAGCAGAGGAGAAATTCAAGGGCGTGGTTGACCTCATCAAGATGAAGGCCATCCTTTGGCACGACGAGACTATGGGTGCCGACTACGACGTGGAGGAAATCCCAGCCGACCTCATCGACGAGGCTGAGGAATGGCGTGGAAAACTCCTTGAGGCTGTGGCAGAGTATGACGACGCACTCATGGAGAAATTCTTCGATGACCCTTCAACCATCACTGAGGAGGAAATCCTGCGTGCCATCCGTCAGGCAACTGTGGCCATGGCTTGCACCCCGATGCTCTGCGGCTCTTCGTTCAAGAACAAGGGTGTGCAGACACTGCTCGACTATGTGTGCGCATTCCTGCCTTCTCCACTCGACACGGAGAACGTGGTGGGTGAGAACCCAACCACTAAGGAGGAGGAAGACCGCAAGCCGGATCCAGAAGACAAGACTTCAGCACTTGCCTTCAAGATCGCTACTGACCCTTATGTGGGACGTCTGACCTTCATCCGTGTGTACTCAGGAAAAATCGAGGCCGGTTCTTATGTCTATAACCCACGCTCGGGTAAGAAGGAGCGCGTGAGCCGCCTCTTCCAGATGCACTCCAACCACCAGAATCCTGTGGAGGTGATCTCTGCCGGTGACATCGGTGCTGTTGTGGGTCTGAAGGACATCCACACGGGTGACACACTCTGCGACGAGACCGCACCAATCGTGCTCGAGTCTATGGACTTCCCAGATCCTGTGATCGGTATCGCCGTTGAGCCTAAGACTCAGAAGGACCTCGACAAACTCTCTGTAGGACTGGCAAAGCTCGCAGAGGAGGACCCTACATTCACCGTTCGTACCGACGAGCAGAGCGGACAGACCGTCATCTCGGGTATGGGTGAGCTTCACCTCGACATCATCATCGACCGTCTGAAACGTGAGTTCAAGGTGGAGTGCAACCAGGGACGTCCACAGGTGAACTACAAAGAGGCCATCACCACCACTGTCAACCTCCGCGAGGTGTACAAGAAGCAGTCGGGTGGTCGTGGTAAGTTCGCCGACATCATCGTCAACGTCGGTCCGGTGGACCCTGACTACAAAGAGGGCGGACTGCAGTTCACCGACGTGGTGAAGGGCGGTAACATTCCTAAGGAGTTCATCCCTTCAGTTCAGAAAGGTTTCGCCAATGCCATGAAGAACGGCGTGCTCGGCGGATTCCCAATGGACAGCCTGAAGGTTGAGCTCGTCGATGGTTCGTTCCACCCAGTTGACTCCGACCAGCTCTCGTTCGAGATCGCTGCCATGCAGGCCTACAAGAATGCTTGCGCACAGGCCAAGCCGGTGCTCATGGAGCCAATCATGAAACTCGAGGTGGTGACACCAGAGGAGAACATGGGTGACGTGATCGGAGACCTCAACAAACGCCGCGGACAGGTGGAAGGCACAGAGGCAACCCGCTCGGGTGCAAGCATCGTGAAAGCGATGGTGCCACTGGCCGAGATGTTCGGTTATGTGACTACCCTGCGTACCATCACATCCGGCCGCGCAACGAGCTCAATGCAGTATGACCACCACGCTCCGGTGTCGAACAACATCGCGCGTGAGGTGCTCCAGGAAGTTGGAGGACGTGTTGACCTCGTGAAGTAAGAAAAAAAGTGGAAGGGACGGTCGTTAGCGTATGACTCTTAACGGCCGGCCCTCCCGCCATTTAATAACATCAAACAATAAAAAAGACAATGAGTCAAAGAATCCGAATTAAGCTGAAATCCTACGACCACAACCTGGTTGACAAGTCAGCAGAGAAGATTGTGAAGACAGTGAAGGCAACCGACGCCACAGTGAGCGGCCCGATTCCTCTCCCAACCCACAAGCGTATCTTCACCGTGAACCGCAGTACGTTCGTCAATAAGAAGAGCCGTGAGCAGTTCGAACTGAGCACCTACAAGCGTCTGATTGACATTTACAACGCCACTCCAAAGACTGTGGACAGCCTCATGAAGCTTGAGCTTCCGAGCGGTGTGGAAGTAGAGATTAAAGTGTAATTATCGAGAATTTTTAAAATCAATTTGAAATGCCAGGATTAATAGGAAAAAAAATCGGAATGACATCCGTTTTCAGTGCTGATGGAAAGAATCTTCCATGCACTGTTATCGAAGCAGGTCCTTGTGTTGTAACCCAGGTGAAGACCGTCGAGAAAGATGGTTATGCTGCCGTTCAGGTGGGCTTCCAGGAGGCAAAGGAAAAACGTACCTCCAAGCCTATGAAGGGACACTTCGCCAAAGCAGGTACAACACCAAAGCGCCACTTGGCCGAGTTCACATTTGATGAGGAACACAACTTAGGTGATGTGATTACAGTTGATCTGTTCGCCGACGTGCCATACGTGGACGTGGTCGGTACATCCAAAGGTAAAGGTTTCGCCGGCGTGGTTAAACGCCACGGATTCGGCGGTGTAGGACAAGCTACCCACGGACAGGACGACCGTCTGCGCGCTCCAGGTTCAATCGGTGCCTGCGCCACTCCATCGCGTGTGTACAAGAACCTCCCAATGGCGGGCCAGATGGGTAATGTGCAGGTGACCACACACAACCTGCAAGTGATTAAGGTAATACCAGAGCACAACCTCCTTCTCCTGAAGGGTTCTGTTCCTGGATGTAAAGGTTCAACTGTAATAATTAAGGCTTAATGGAACTTTCAGTTTATAACATCAAAGGCGAGGATACCGGAAGAAAGGTTGAGTTGAACGAGGATCTCTTCGGAATCGAACCAAACGACCATGTGATCTACCTCGCAGTGAAGCAGTATCTCGCTGACCAGCGTCAGGGTACTGCCAAGTCAAAGGAAAGAAGCGAAATCGCTGGCTCCACCCGTAAGCTCATCCGCCAGAAGGGTAGTGGCGGCGCACGCCGTGGCGACATCAAGTCTCCGGTTCTGCGCGGAGGTGGACGCGTGTTCGGTCCAAGACCTCGCAACTACAGCTTCAAGCTCAACAAGAAGGTGAAGGATCTGGCACGTAAGAGCGCACTCTCTTACAAGGCACAGCAGGATGCAATTATTGTCGTTGAGGACTTTGAATTCGAAGCACCAAAAACTAAAGAATTCAAAAAAATGCAAAAAAACCTTAAAATCGACGGTAAGAAGCTGCTGCTCGTTTTGCCAAATGTGAACAAAAACGTATATTTGTCAGCTCGTAATATTCAGCGTGTTAATGTCATGACTGCGACTGCTCTGAACACCTATCAGGTGATGAACGCAAACGTAATGGTCGTGACAGAAAACGCGTTGTCTCTTGTTGGCTATAAAAGTAAAACCGAAGAATAAGGAGGAACAATATGGGATACATAATCAAACCACTGGTGACAGAGAAAATGACTGGTCTGACCGAGAAGTCCTCTGAAGACAAGAAAATTTCAACTGGCAACAAGAAGACTGTGGAAACCAAGGGAGCTCAGGAAGAGACCCGTTCCTACACTGTGAAGAAGAAGGACGGTAAGTCTGAGAAGAAGAGCAAGACCGTGTACACCTACACCAAAGCTGCTCAGCCTCAGTACGGTTTCATCGTCAAGCCAGACGCCAATAAGATCGAGATTAAGAAAGAAGTAGAAGCAAAGTATAATGTAAATGTTGTTTCGGTCAACACTGTCCGTTACAATGGCAAGGCAAAGCGCCGCTACACCCGTGCAGGTGTGATCAGCGGACGCACAAACGCGTACAAGAAGGCCATCGTGACGCTTCAGGCTGGCGAGACAATCGATTTCTATAGTAACATTTAATAAATAAAATGGGTATTCGTAAATTCAGACCTACAACTCCAGGTCAAAGACACAAAGCTATTGGTACTTTCGATGATGTTACTGCGGTGGTACCAGAGAAATCTCTTGTCTTTGGTAAGCGCAGCACAGGCGGACGTAACAACCAGGGACGCATGACCGTGCGCTACAGAGGAGGTGGACACAAACGCCTCTATCGTATCATTGACTTTAAAAGAGACAAAGACGGAATACCAGCAGTGGTGAAGACGATTGAATACGACCCGAACCGTTCGGCACGTATCGCTCTGCTTTTCTACGCTGACGGTGAGAAACGTTACATCGTTGCTCCAAACGGACTGCAAGTGGGTGCAACAGTGATGTCGGGCGCAGAGGCTGCTCCTGACCTCGGAAACACCCTTCCTCTCAAGAACATTCCTGTTGGTACTGTGATCCACAACATCGAGCTCCGCCCGGGACAGGGTGCCAAGATGGTGCGCTCAGCAGGAAACTTCGCTCAGTTGACTTCACGTGAGGGTGACTTCTGTGTCATCAAGTTGCCTTCAGGCGAAATTCGTAAGATTCACTCCGTGTGCCGCGCTACCATCGGAAGCGTCAGCAACTCTGACCACGCACTCGAGTCATCGGGTAAGGCAGGACGCTCACGCTGGCTCGGAAGACGTCCACACAACCGTGGTGTTGTGATGAACCCACATGATCACCCAATGGGTGGTGGTGAAGGACGTCAGACCGGTGGACACCCACGCTCACGCAACGGCTTGTATGCTAAGGGCCTGAAGACTCGTGCTCCTAAGAAGCAGTCAAGCAAGTATATAATTGAAAGACGTAAAAAGTAACCAAGTTAACTAAGTAGAATATATGAGTCGTTCATTAAAAAAAGGTCCGTATATCAACGTGAAGCTTGAGAAGAAAGTCCTCGCAATGAATGAGAGCGGAAAGAAATCCGTCATCAAGACTTGGGCACGCGCTTCAGTGATTTCTCCGGACTTCGTTGGACACACTATCGCAGTTCATAACGGTAATAAATTCATCCCTGTTTACATCACTGAGAACATGGTGGGACACAAACTCGGAGAGTTCTCCCTCACACGCACATTCCGCGGCCATGCAGGCAACAGGAAAAAGTAAATCAGGGACCCTAAAGCAAAAGTAATTAATAATGGGAGCAAGAAAAAGATTGATGGCCCAGAAACAGAAAGAGGCCAAGAAAACAACATACTTCGCTACTCTTCGTGATATCCCGAGCTCACCTCGAAAGATGAGATACGTCGTTGACCTGGTAAGGGGCATGGAGGTGAACAAGGCGCTCGCAACACTCAAGTTCGTCTCTAAGCACGCTGCCAAGGACGTTGAGAAGGTGCTTCGCTCTGCTATCTCCAACTGGGAACAGAAGAACGAGCGTAAGGCTGAGAACGATGAGCTTTATATCTCTCGCATCTATGTCGACGAAGGTCAGACACTGAAGCGCATGCGTCCTGCACCTCAGGGTAGAGGCTACAGAATCCGCAAGCGTTCTAATCATGTAACAGTATTCGTGGACGCTAAAACAAAAGAGGAAAATTAATTATGGGACAGAAATGTAATCCAATAAGCAACCGTCTCGGCATCGTAAAGGGTTGGGACTCAAACTGGTTCGGTGGAAAGAACTTCGGCGACAACATCCTTGAGGACAGCAAGATCCGCAAGTATCTCAACGCTCGTCTCTCCAACGCCAGCGTATCTAAGATTGTTATTGAGCGTACACTGAAGATGGTTACCATCACCGTATGCACCGCACGTCCGGGTATCATCATCGGAAAGGGCGGACAGGAGGTGGACAAGCTCAAGGAAGAACTTAAAAAGATCACCGACAAGGATGTGCAGATCAACATCTACGAGATCAAGCGTCCAGACCTCGACGCCACCATCGTGGCCAACAACATCGCACGACAGATTGAGGGCAAGGTGGCTTACCGCCGCGCAATCAAGACTGCCATCAGCAACACCATCCGCTCGGGTGCCGAGGGCATCAAGGTGCAAATCTCCGGACGTCTGAACGGTGCTGAGATGTCAAGGTCTGAGATGTACAAGGAAGGACGCACGCCGCTGCACACACTGCGCGCCGATATCGACTACTGCCTGGCAGAGGCGCTCACTAAGGTGGGACTCCTCGGTATCAAGGTTTGGATCTGCCGCGGTGAGAAATTCGGTAAGCAGGACCTCTCCACAAACTTCACACAGCAGAAGGAGAGCGGACGCGGAAATGGAGGCGGCCGGAAGTTCAGAAACAAAAAAAACAACAACCGCTAATCAGTATTTGAATCATGTTACAGCCAAAAAGACAAAAATATAGAAGACCGCAAAAAGGACGTGGTCGTTGGAAAGGTGTTTCACACCGCGGAACAGAGCTGGCTTTCGGTTCATTCGGCATCAAGGCACTGCAGGAGCGCTGGATCAGCGCAGCGCAGATTGAGGCTGCACGTGTGGCCATCACACGTTACATGCAGCGCCAAGGACAGGTTTGGATCCGCATCTTCCCTGACAAGCCAATCACCAAGAAACCTGCAGACGTGCGTATGGGTAAAGGTAAGGGAGACCCTTACAAGTATGTCTTCCCTGCAAAACCAGGACGTGTGCTTTTCGAGGTTGAGGGCGTATCATACGAGATTGCCAAGGAGGCTCTTCGCCTGGGGGCGCAGAAACTTCCTACAACTACTAAGTTTATTGTAAGACGTGATTACGACCAAAACGCTTGATCATTATGAAAATATCAGAAATCAGAGAACTCACCACTGCAGAACTTGCAGAGCGCATAGAGACAGAGGTTGCAAATTACGCAACAATGAAGTTCAATCATAGCATTTCTCCACTTGAGGATAATTCTCAGATCAAGAAATTGCGTCGCGACATCGCCCGTATGAAGTGTGAGCTTCGTAGTAGAGAACTCAATAAATAAACGCTACATGGAAGGAAGAAATCTTAGAAAGCAAAGAACGGGTGTCGTTACCAGCAACAAGATGGAGAAAACCATCGTGGTGGCTTCGAAGTTCAAGGAGAAACACCCGATTTATGGTAAGTTCGTCAGCAAGACGAAGAAATACCACGCTCACGATGAGAAGAACGAGTGCAACATCGGTGACACCGTTCTCATCATGGAGACTCGTCCGTTGAGCAAAACCAAGAGATGGAGATTAGTAAGAATCGTAGAAAGAGCTAAGTAATTATGATACAGACAGAATCAAGATTGACAGTTGCCGACAACAGCGGTGCACGCGAAGTGCTCTGCATCCGCGTACTTGGAGGTACCAAACGCAGATATGCGTCTGTAGGCGACGTGATCGTCGTTGCAGTCAAGAGCGCCATCCCTACGAGTGAAATCAAGAAGGGTACAGTGTCCAAGGCTCTTATCGTCCGCACCAAGAAGGAAGTGAGACGTGCCGACGGCTCTTACATCCGCTTCGACGACAACGCATGTGTTCTTCTGAACAATGCAGGTGAAATGAGAGGTAGCCGTATCTTCGGCCCGGTGGCTCGTGAGCTCCGTTCCGAGAACATGAAAGTGGTTTCACTGGCTACGGAAGTACTTTAATTTTCAAAAGCTATTAAGGTAATGAGTAAGTTACATATTAAGAAAGGCGACATGGTGGTAGTCAACGCCGGCAACAACAAGGGACAGAAGGGAAAGGTCCTCTCTGTGCTCGTGAGCAAGCAGCGTGCCATCGTGGAGGGCGTGAACATGGTGTCCAAAAGCACCAAGCCGAGCGCCCAGCACCCTCAGGGAGGTATCATCAAGCAGGAGGCTCCGATACATATTTCCAACCTCAACGTCGTTGACCCTAAGACAGGAGAAGCAACACGTATCGGTAGGAAAATCGGGTCGAACGGCAAATTAGTACGTTACGCTAAAAAATCAGGAGAGGAGTTATAATGGCAAACACTGCAAATTTAAAGAATGTCTATGCCGAGAAAATCGCTCCGGCATTGATGAAACAGTTCAACTATTCTTCTCCGATGCAGATTCCTGTACTGAAGAAGATTGTAGTCAACCAGGGACTGGGTTCGGCAACAGCCGACAAGAAAATCATTGAGGTTGCTGTCAAGGAAATCGAGCAGATCACCGGACAGAAGCCAGTAGTCACAGTTTCAAAGAAGGATATCTCTAACTTCCGCCTGCGTAAGAAGATGCCTATCGGTGTGATGGTCACTCTTCGCCGCCAGCGCATGTATGAGTTCCTCGAGCGTCTGATCAGGGTGTCGCTCCCTCGTATCCGCGACTTCAAGGGTATTGAGTCGAAACTCGACGGACGTGGAAACTATACGCTCGGAATTCAGGAGCAGATCATCTTCCCAGAGATCAACATCGACCAGATCGACAAGATCCAGGGTATGAACATCACATTCGTTACATCAGCGAAGACCGATGAGGAAGGCTACGCTCTTCTGAAGGCATTCGGACTTCCATTTAAGGACGCTAAAAAATAAATTGATATGGCAAAAGAATCAATGAAAGCCCGCGAGGTTAAGCGCGCCAAACTCTGTGCTAAGTATGCTTCCAAACGTGCAGCTTTGAAGAAGATTGTCGCAACCGGCTCTCCAGAGGAGGCTTATGAGGCAGCACGCAAGCTGCAGAGCATCCCTGCAAACGCCAACCCAATCCGTCTGCACAACCGCTGCAAGATCACAGGACGTCCACGTGGCTATATCCGCCAGTTCGGTATCTCGCGTATCCAGTTCAGGGAGATGGCTTCTGCAGGTCTTATCCCTGGCGTGAAGAAGGCAAGCTGGTAAGAATCAGAACTACTTTTTTTATTCATTTTTAAATATTGTCGGGGTGTCCCGATTAATTTAATCTATTATGACAGATCCAATAGCAGATTATCTGACGCGTCTGAGGAATGCGATCATGGCTAAGCACAAGGTCGTTGAGATTCCTGCGTCGAACTTGAAGAAGGATATCACTAAGATCCTCTTCGACAAGGGCTATGTACTGAACTACAAGTTCGTGGAAGATGGACCTCAGGGTACCATCAAGATCGCGCTGAAGTACGATGCCGAAACTAAAGTGAGCGCTATTCAGTGCTTGAAGAGAGTGTCACGTCCGGGCCTTCGCCGCTACACGGGCTACAAGGACATGCCAAGAGTAATTAACGGACTGGGTATCGCGATTTTATCCACGTCTAAAGGTGTAATGACAGACAAGGAGGCCTCTGAGCTGAAAATCGGCGGTGAGGTGCTTTGCTACGTCTACTAATCAAGAGGAGGAAGTATAATGTCTAGAATTGGTAAGTTACCTATTAGTATTCCTGCAGGAGTAACAATTACTCATAAGGATGACATTGTCACAGTGAAAGGCCCTAAGGGAGAGCTTTCACAATATGTGAACCCAGCTATCAAGCTGAATATCGAGGATGGTACCCTCACTCTTGAGGAGAACACCGAAATGATGACTGACAACGCCAAACAGCGTCATGCGTTCCATGGACTCTACCGCTCACTGCTCAACAACATGGTGGTCGGTGTGTCTGAAGGATATAAGAAGACTCTCCAACTCGTGGGTGTGGGTTTCCGTGTGTCGAACCAGGGCAATGTGCTCGAGTTCGCTTTAGGTTACTCTCACGCCATTGTGTTCGAGGTGCCTAAGGAAGTGAAAGTGGAAACTAAGAGTGAGCGTAACCAGGACCCACTCATCATGCTCGAGTCTTGCGACAAGCAGCTGCTCGGTCAGGTGTGCGCTAAAATTCGCTCTTTCCGCAAGCCAGAGCCTTACAAAGGCAAGGGTATCCGCTTCCAGGGTGAGGTGATTAGAAGAAAGTCTGGTAAATCAGCTAGTGCTAAATAATTAAAACTGTAGACGATTATGATTACAAAGATTGAAAGACGTATCAAAATTAAATATAGAGTACGTAGCAAGATTTCTGGTACTGCTGAGCGTCCACGCATGTCTGTCTTCAGAAGTAACAAGCAGATTTACGTACAGATTATAGACGACGAGGCAGCCAAGACGCTTGTGTCTGCCAGCTCGCTCGGCCTGGAGAAGATGGCCAAGAAAGAGCAGGCTGCCAAAGTTGGTGAGTTAGTTGCAAAGAAGGCAATCGAGGCCGGCATCACTTCCGTGGTATTCGACCGTAATGGTTACCTTTATCATGGTAGAGTTAAAGAGGTGGCTGACGCCGCCCGTAACGCTGGACTTAAATTTTAATAAGAATTATGGTTAATAGAGTTAAGATAGAAAACGATATCGAACTGAAAGATCGGTTAGTCGCTATTAATCGTGTCACCAAGGTTACAAAGGGTGGTCGTACGTTCACGTTCGCTGCCATCGTCGTGGTAGGCGACGGTAACGGTGTTGTCGGTTATGGACTGGGCAAGGCTGGTGAAGTCACAGCCGCCATCGCCAAAGGTGTTGAATCGGCAAAGAAAAACCTTGTGAGAGTCCCTGTGCTCAACGGCACCGTGCCTCATGAGGCTTACGGAAAATTCGGTGGCGCCCGCGTCCTCATCATGCCTGCTGCGCAGGGTACTGGTGTGGTGGCTGGTGGTGCCATGCGTGCCGTGTTTGAGAGTATTGGTATCACCGACGTGCTGGCCAAGTCAAAGGGATCTTCCAACCCTCACAACCTCGTGAAGGCTACCATCGAGACCCTCGCAGCAATGCGCGACCCTAAGACTGTTGCACAGAACCGCGGTGTAAGTCTGACAAAAGTATTCAAAGGATAAGGAGGAACGTTTTTATGGCAACAATTAAGATTAAGCAGGTGAGAAGCCGCAACAACCGTCCAATCGACCAGAAGCGCACGCTCGACTCGCTCGGACTCAACAGAATCAACAAGGTTGTTGAACGTGAGGACACTCCAACTTTGAGAGGTATGATCCGCAAGGTGGCTCACCTCGTTGAGATTGTCGACTGACATAAGTATCAAATAAGTTAAAACGTGTAAACTTAATACAAATGGAATTACATAATCTAAAACCGGCAGAAGGTTCTACACATAACAGCAAGCGTGTCGGACGTGGTTACGGCTCTGGAAAGGGACGTACCTCCACACGTGGTCACAAGGGTGCCAAGGCTCGCTCTGGTTACAAGAGGAAGATTGGTTTCGAGGGTGGTCAGATGCCGCTCCAGCGCCGTGTTCCTAAGTTCGGATTCAAGAACATCAACCGTGTCGAATACAAAGGCATCAACCTGAGCACTCTCCAGGCTCTTGCCGACAGCAAGAAGCTCGAGACAATCACCGTTGAGGACCTCATCGCTGCAGGATACATCAACAAGCGCCAGCTTGTGAAGATCCTGGCTAAGGGTGAGCTCACCTCCAAGCTCGAGGTTCATGCTCATGCCTTCTCCAAGACAGCTGAGGCTGCCATAACAGAAAAAGGTGGTAACGCTGTAAAACTGTAGAATAATGGGAAAGTTAAGCGATAAATTCAATAATCTGAAGTTAGTCAAGACCATCTCCAATATATGGAAGATTGAGGAACTGCGCACACGCATCCTTATCACCATCGGACTGGTTGCTGTCTATCTCTTCGGCACTCAGATCGTGCTGCCGGGAGTGGACCGTGCCAACCTCGGAAAACTCCATGAGCAGACCAGCGAGGGCTTGATGGCCCTGCTCAACATGTTCACGGGAGGTGCCTTCGAGAAAGCTTCTATTTTCGGACTTGGAATCATGCCGTACATCTCCGCATCCATCGTGATGCAGCTGCTCGGACTCGTGGTTCCTTACTTCCAGAAAATGCAGCGAGAGGGAGAGAGTGGCCGTCGTAAGATTAACCAGTACACACGCTATCTCACAGTGGTCATCCTGCTCGTGCAGGGACCGTCATACCTGCTCAACCTCAATGCACAGACTGGTGGTAACGCCCTTTATGAGGGACTTGATTGGACTTCATTCTCCATCACGGCCACCATCATCATGGCTGCTGGCAGTATGTTCGTGCTGTGGCTTGGTGAGCGAATCACCGACAAGGGAATCGGAAACGGTGTGTCCATCATCATTATGATTGGTATCATCGCTGACTTCCCTCAGGCATTCGCACAGGAGTTTGTGTCACGCACCAACTCCACTGGTCAAGGTGGACTCGTGATGTTCCTTATTGAGATTGTTCTCTGGTTTGCTGTCATCGCCGCTGCCATCATGCTCGTGCAGGGTGTGCGCCGCGTGCCTGTGCAGTATGCCAAGCGTGTTGTGGGCAACCGTCAGTACGGTGGTGCACGTCAGTATATCCCGCTCAAACCTTACGCAGCCAACGTGATGCCGATCATCTTCGCTCAGGCCATCATGTTTATCCCTATGGCTGTGGGAGGACTCTTCGGAGGAAGCGAGAGCACTGCGGTGCGTCTGCTCAGCGATAGCCAGAGCTGGCTCTACAACGTGATTTTCGCATTATTGATCATCCTGTTCACTTATCTCTATACCGCGTTGACCATCAACCCGACTCAGATGGCTGAGGACATGAAACGCAACAATGGATTTATTCCTGGTGTGAAACCAGGTAAGAGCACAGCGGAGTTCCTCGACAAAATCATGTCGAAGATCACGTTCCCTGGATCTCTCTTCCTCGCGTTTATAGCCATCCTTCCGGTGTTTGCCGGAATGTTCGGAGTTCAGCAGGGTTTCGCGCGTTTCTTCGGAGGTACTTCTCTCCTCATCCTTGTTGGTGTGGTGCTCGACACGCTCCAGCAGATTGAGAGCCACCTCCTCATGAGACACTACGACGGTATTCTTGATACGGGACGTATTCGCGGAGCACACTAACATTGCCTGTAAGAGATGATTTATCTTAAGACAGACGATGAGGTGGAACTCCTGCGGGAGGCCAACATTCTTGTGGGAAAGACGCTCGGCGAGATGGCAAAGCTCATCCGTCCGGGTGTCACAACCCGGGAACTCGACAAAGTGGCTGAGGAATTTATCCGCGACCATGGTGCTACTCCCACCTTCCTCGGATTTCCCAATCCCTACGGAGGACCGTTCCCTGCCAGCATCTGCACCTCGGTGAACGACCAGGTCGTGCACGGCATCCCGAACGACACACCCCTGCAAGAGGGCGACATCGTGTCCATCGACTGTGGCACCTGCCTGAACGGATATTGTGGCGATTCCTGCTACACGTTCCCAGTTGGGGAGGTAAGCGAAGAGGTGATGAAACTCATGCGCACCACCAAAGAAGCGCTCTATAAAGGTATTGAGCAGGCAGTGGTGGGACATCGCATCGGCGACATCTCCTATGCAGTGCAGCAACACTGTGTGTCGAACGGCTACGGGGTGGTTCGAGAGTTCGTGGGACACGGCATCGGAAAACAGATGCATGAGGAGCCTCAGGTGCCCAACTACGGCAGGAGAGGCAACGGCATCTTGATGAAAGACGGCCTGTGCATCGCCATCGAACCGATGATCACCATGGGTAAGGACAAAATCTATCTGGCTGAGGACCGATGGACGGTCCACACGCAGGACCATCTGCCAGCCGCCCACTACGAGCATACCATCTGTGTGCGCAAGGGTCATGCTGACATCCTCTCATCGTTTGAGTTTATAGAAGAAGTATTAAGAGAAAAATCAATTTAAACCGTATGGCAAAACAATCGGCAATCGAACAAGACGGCAAAATCATCGAGGCGCTGTCGAATGCCATGTTCCGCGTGGAACTTGAAAATGGTCATGAGATTATCGCCCATATCTCCGGAAAGATGAGGATGCACTACATCAAGATTCTACCCGGCGATAAAATCAAGGTGGAAATGTCGCCTTACGACCTCTCGAAAGGTAGGATTGTGTTCCGCTATAAGTAATCCCAATCATTTATGCAATCATATTGTGTAAAAGAAAAATAAGAATCGATATATGAAAACAAAAGCATCATTGAAGAAACGTACTCCTGACTGCGTTATCGTTAGACGTAAGGGTCGCCTTTTTGTGATTAACAAGAAGAATCCGAAGTTCAAGGTTCGTCAGGGTTAATTCTGTTGTTAATAAAAATAATTGATATATATGGCAATAAGAATTGTAGGTGTTGACCTCCCACAGAACAAGCGAGGTGAAATTGCGTTGACATACATCTTCGGTATCGGACGCAGTAGCGCAGCCAAGATTCTCGACAAGGCTGGCGTTGATAAAGACATTAAGGTGAAAGACTGGACCGATGACCAGGCTGCAAAAATCCGTACGGTGATTTCTGCCGATTACAAGGTGGAAGGTGACCTTCGTTCAGAAATTCAGCTGAACATCAAGCGACTCATGGATATCGGTTGCTACAGAGGTATCCGCCACCGTCTCGGTCTGCCTGTGAGAGGCCAGAGCACCAAGAACAACGCACGTACTCGTAAGGGTAAGAAGAAGACTGTTGCAAATAAGAAAAAAGCTACTAAATAATAATAGCATATGGCAAAGAAAACAAGTTCTGCAAAGAAGAGAGTGGTTAAGATCAGTGCACAAGGTCAGCTGCACGTCCACTCCTCATTCAACAACATCATTGTTACTTTGGCTAACAGCGAGGGACAGGCCATCTCTTGGTCTTCGGCTGGAAAGATGGGCTTCCGTGGCTCAAAAAAGAACACTCCGTACGCAGCTCAGATGGCAGCGCAGGATTGTGCCAAGGTGGCATACGACCTCGGTCTTCGCAAGGTAGTGGCATACGTGAAGGGTCCGGGCAACGGCCGTGAGGCTGCTATCCGTGGCGTCCATGGTGCCGGTATTGAAGTGACAGAGATTATCGATGTGACTCCGCTTCCACACAACGGATGCCGTCCACCTAAGAGAAGAAGAGTATAATTAATTTTTTATGTTGAGGATGACCGGATTTTTGGCTGTATCTTTCCTTTCTACAGCCGCGGCTGCTCACAGGTCATCACAACTTTTATAACTACAAAGAAATATGGCAAGATATATTGGCCCAAAGACAAGAATTTCCCGTCGCTACGGTGAGGATATTTTCGGTTCTGGAAAGGTTCTCAAACGTAATTATCCTGCTGGACAGCATGGTAACAACCGCCGCAGAAAGCAATCTGAGTATGGATTGATGCTTGCTGAGAAGCAGAAGGCAAAATACACCTACGGTGTGCTTGAGCGTCAGTTCCGCAACCTCTTTGAGAAAGCTTCTGCAAAGGACGGTGTGACCGGTGAGGTTCTCCTTCAGTTGCTTGAGTCGCGTCTCGACAATCTCGTTTACCGTCTGGGAATGGCGCCTACCCGCGCAGCTGCACGCCAGCTCGTGAGCCACCGACACATCACTGTTGACGGTCAGGTAGTGAACATCCCGTCGTATTCCGTGAAGCCAGGACAAATCGTGGCCGTTCGTGAGAAAGCTAAGTCACTCGAAGTGATCAACGCTGCTCTCGCTGGATTCAACCACAGCAAGTATCCTTGGATTGAGTGGGATGAGAATGTGAAAGGCGGCAAGCTTCTCCATCTTCCTGAACGCGCTGACATCCCTGAGAATATCAAAGAGCAGATGATTGTCGAGTTGTACTCTAAATAAAAAATAACAATGGCGGTATTAGCATTTCAAAAACCAGAAAAAGTAATCATGTTGGACTCTACCGATAAGTTCGGTAAGTTCGAGTTCAGACCTTTGGAGCCTGGATTTGGCATCACGGTCGGCAACGCGCTGCGCCGTATCCTCCTCTCTTCGCTCGAAGGCTTCGCCATCAACACCGTGCGTATCGCTGGTGTTGAGCACGAGTTCTCGACTGTGCCGGGCGTGAAGGAAGACGTCACCAACATCATCTTGAATCTCAAGCAAGTGAGGTTCAAGCAAATCGTTGACGGAGTGGATAATGAGAAGGTTACTGTCTCTATCTCAAACGCAACAGAGTTCAAGGCAGGTGACTTATCTGACCATCTGAGTGGATTTGGAGTGTTAAATCCTGATTTAGTTATTTGCCATTTAGATCCACGAGCAACATTGGACATTGAGCTGACTGTCAACAAAGGACGTGGCTACGTGCCTGCCGACGAGAACCGCGAATACTGCAAGGAACTCAACCAGTTGGCCATCGACTCAATCTATACTCCGATTCGCAATGTCAAGTTTGCAGTCGAGAACTTCCGCGTGCAGCAGAAGACAGACTACGAGAAGCTGATCCTCGAAATCACCACCGACGGTTCGATTCATCCGAAGGACGCTTTGAAGGAGGCTGCCAAAATCCTCATCTACCACTTCATGCTCTTCTCCGACGAGAAGATCACGCTCGAGAACAACGACTTCGAGAGCAACGAGGAGTTTGACGAGGAGGTACTTCGTATGCGCCAGTTGCTTAAGACAAAACTCGTCGATATGGACCTCTCCGTTCGTGCACTCAACTGCCTCAAGGCAGCGGGTGTGGAGACACTCGGCGATTTGGTGCAATTTAACAAGACAGATTTGCTCAAGTTCCGCAACTTCGGTAAGAAGTCGCTGACAGAACTGGATGAGCTGCTTGAGCACATGAACCTCCAGTTCGGAACAGATATATCCAAATATAAATTAGACAAAGATTAAGTAAGCGATGAGACACAATAAGAAATTCAATCATCTCGGTCGTAAGGCTTCCCATAGAGCTTCCATGCTTTCCAACATGGCTGTGTCGCTCATTGAGCACAAGCGTATCACCACGACCCTTCAGAAGGCTAAGGAACTGCGTAAGTATGTTGAGCCTCTGATCACCAAGGCCAAGGACGACACTACGGCTTCACGCCGTGTGGTGTTCAGCTACCTGCAGAACAAGTTCGCCATCACCGAACTCTTCGGCACTGTTGCCAACAAGGTGGGTGACCGTCCAGGCGGTTACACCCGTATCATCAAACTCGGAAAGCGCCGTTCCGACGATGCCGATATGGCATTCATCGAACTCGTTGACTTTGATGAGAACATGGCTAAGGACACCAAGAAGAAGCGCACTCGCCGCTCTTCCAAAAAAGCCGCTCCTAAGGCTGAGACTCCAGCTGCTCCAAAGGAAGAAGCTGTTGAGGCTCCTAAAGAGGAGGTGGCTGAGGCTCCTAAGGCTGAGGCTCCGGCTGAAACAGCAGAAGCAGCAGAATAAATCTGCGTTTCCATATTCCAAAAACAACCGCTTTGTCGTCAAGATGAAGCGGTTGTTTGTTTTTTTTCTGCATTTTTTCTTTTTTCTCCATATATTTTTGTAAGTTTGCAACTTGGTTGGCTCAACATCCATTTCTTGAGGTAATCAAAAACCGAACAGCTTATCATTCTGACGCTGACGACAGATTGAAGGCTGGTTGGGGAAGAAGAAGCTGATTGACATTGACTGACAGAACGGATAAGTTAACCCGTTCTTATAACTACTGACTAAACTAATTTTACTTACCCGAAATGAAAAGGTTCTTGGTTTTTGGAGCCTTGATCTCCATTTTCTTTACGAGTGCAAAGGCACAGGACTGGTATCAGATGCACGTGGACTATGATGACTACGAATGGAAGTTCCCGGTCAACATGACCCATGTCTCGTATTTTGATTTCAATGGTGCACAAACTGTCCTTCAACCCCATTTCACCGATGATGAGAATGTAGTCATTCCCTTCAGCCTGGAGGCTTCCAAAAAGTATGGCTCATCATTGACAACCATGACGTTGAGCAATGAGCTGACAGAATGGGGAAAAAACAAGCACAAAGTGTTTGCTGTCTATATCACCACCGACGATGGTTCCGACATCACCTCGAAGGAGGAATATACCCCTTGCTATATCTCTGTGGATGGGATGGGGGAGTACCCCGACTATTCCATGCATGGAAAAATCCGTGGACGCGGCAACTCCACCTGGGAGTGGTACGATAAGAAGCCTTACCGCATCAAGTTCGATGTGTCATCCAAAGTGCTGGGCATCAAGAAAAACAAGGACTGGGTACTGCTGGCCAACTATCGTGACGTCACGAAGGTGATGAACACGTTCGCTTCAATCACTGCTGATTGGATGGGACTGCCGTTCACCACACCGGTCCGATTCGCCGAGCTTTTCATCAATGGTGAGTACAAAGGCATCTATCAGATTGCCGAGCAGGTGGAAGTGGGCGGCAACCGCGTGGCCATTGATGAGATGGAGGGACTGCTGCTCACGCTCGACGTGGACGATGGACCTGGCAACAACCCTGGTGCCGGCGACAACTTCTGGACAAAGGTCTATAACATGCCGATGGCGGTGAAGAACCCTAAGAACCTCACGGCTGATCAGCTCAACGACGTGAGGGAACAGTTTGCAGAACTCGAGCAGGCCATCAAGTCGCAGGACTATGAGGCTGTGGACAGCTTGATGGACATCGGCTCCTACATCCGCATGATCCAGCTTCAGGAGTATCTCTACAACGTGGAGCTCTCCGCACCACGCAGCGTCTTCCTCTTCCGCGACAAAGGAGGTAAGTTTACCTTCGGACCTGCTTGGGACTGGGATGCTGGATTCGATTTCGAGTGGTCGGACATGTACACCGGACACACCTATTTCGCCAATTATCGCGAGACACTGCTTGGGAGCAGGCCTTACGACCGAAACGGCACGTACAAGGTGTCGCATTTCTTCACCGACCTCTTCGGGGTGGGTGATTTCGTGCGGCTCTACAAATCCACATGGGAGAATTTCTCTGACTCCATTTTCATCCGCAACTGGGAAGAGACTCAGAAGTATATCGACGGTATCAACGAATACCAGCAGCGCAAGAGCCGCGGACCTGTCACACCTTCCACCCGTGAGGCCGACCGCTGGCCTATACGGAATTTCAACATGGCCGACGAGACGGCGAAGATGAAGACCTGGCTCAAGAACCGAGCCGCGTATGTCAACACGCTCGTGGCCAACTATCCAGAACCCGATGGAGGTGGGGGCGAGACGCAGGGCTACACCGTGGTGGGTACGCTCAGCAAGTCCTACACTCTCCAGCTCTCCAGCGGCTACAGCCAATCCGTGAGTGTCACCTGCAGTGCGTCAGAGCTGGCACCGCTGCTGGGAGTCGATGCATCAACCCTCACTGATGCCACGCTCGACCTCGTGCCGCTCAATGCTGATGGATCCGAGGGCGACAACACAGCTGCCAAAACCTACGGTGCTTGGTTCGACGAATATGGCGACACCAACGACTACAGCTATGGAGACGTCAGAGTCTATATTGAGTCGGACAACCTGTTCAGACTCAACTGTGGATGCCACCCCGACAACTGCGATGGAGGAGGGGAGCAATATACCGTCACACTCCAGTACCGGCATCTGCCTACGCAGAAAGCCGTCAACCTGAAGGTCACCTTCACCGTCGAAGGCTCAAGCTGGTGGTGGAATTGGTGAACAATCCACAAGCCACATACATCTTCACTTCCTGACAACGGGAAGCGGACCACATACGCCAAGGCAAGCGACCTTGGACCGCGGTCCGCTTCCCGTTTAAACGTTTTTAGTTTATTTCCCTCCTTTTCCTGAATGTCCCGCTTTTCCTCAGTTAAAACCATTCTTTGTACCCTTTTCCCCATATTTTGAAACATATTTTGTTAAAATTTAAACTCTTTTAAATTCTTATAACATAAAATTTGTTTTTTATTAGGATTTTTTGTTTCTTTGCAAGGATAATATGCTTGTATCTTGACCTAATTGTACACTCACAAAATCAGAAGGGTGTCAACCTGACAATAAATCAATGCCGTGAACATGAGAATTGAAACGAAGTAACACCCCAAAACAGTTCATTCAAACTGGTAACTAACAAATTCTAATTATATTTTTCTAATATTATGTTGTACAAATCAAAAAGGAAACAAATGTGCAGAAACCTCCTTATGGGAGGTGTCATGTGCCTTGCAGGTTTTACAACGTTTTCTTGTTCCGACACATACGACCTCGACACGGTGCAGCCTTCAGGACTGAACACCATCTATGGTTATATGAAGGATAAAGGAAACTTCAAGAATTTCCTGCATCTGATTGATGACCTCGGCTACTCCGAGGTTTTGGCCAAAACTGGTAGCAAGACCCTTTTCGCTGCTGATGACGATGCCTTCGCGCAGTTCTACAGCAACAACGAATGGGGAGTGTCTTCCTACGAACAGCTCTCGCTGGCCCAGAAGAAGCTGCTGCTCAACTCAGCCATGATCGACAACCCATACCCAACCAGTATGCTGTCAACGGCTGAGGGTCCGGTAAAAGGTGAGGTCTGCAGACGTATGTCTTCGCAGTCCATCTTCGACTCTGTCCAGGTGATCAGCACCTATTCGGAGGAACTTCCTCAGAATGAGCGTTGGACGGTGCTCCGCTCCACTCACCCTGAGATCGTCCTCTTCAAGGATGCTTCTGGCTCACAGCCGATGATCCACTTCACGCCGAAATTCCTCAGCGCCAACGAAGTGCCAAGCACCGACGTGGACTTCCTCTACAACGACCCGGACGGCACACGTCAGTCGGACGACACCTACGTCAACAGAGCGAAGATCATCGAGACCGAGAACTGTAAGAACGGATTCATCCACATCGTTGACCGCGTCATCGTGCCGATGGACAATATGGCAGAGATCATCCGCAAGCAGAGCAACATGAGCATCTTCAGTTCCATCCTCGAGCGTTTTGCCGCTCCGAAGGATTCTGTGGCACTCACACAGGCCTACAACCAGAACAAAGGCACGGACGTCGATTCCGTGTATGTGAAGCGCTACTTCTCCGACCGCTCATGGGGTTCGGGAACAGACATGACTTCACGTCGTCCGTTCAACAAGGACAAGGATGGCAACACCTTCGACGGCTCTCTTAAGTTCGACCCAGGATGGAACACATTCGTTCCTGAGATTTTCAACAACCGTACTCCGATGATGGAGGATATGGCTGTGATGATGGTACCTACCGACGAAGCCATGAGAGAATGGTGGGACAACGGAAGTGGAAAGGTGATCAAGGACTACTACGGCTCGATTGAGAATACGCCAAGCTCAGTGCTCGACGACCTGGTGAACGTGAACATGCTCAACTCGCTCGTGGCTTCCGTTCCATCACGTTTCAACACCATCCTCAACGACGCCAACGAACCGATGGGTGTCACCCGCGACGGTATTAACAAGGTGCTCCTCGGATGCAACGGCGCCATCTACGAAACCAACAAGGTGTATGCACCGGCTTCCTATTCATCAGTGCTCTTCCCGGCTGTGGTCGATACGGAGAACCTCAACATCATCAAGAACGCCATCGACAACCTCGAATATGCACCTTACCTCAACTCTATGGTGTCGAACTATAGCTTCTTCATCCCTACCAACGAAGGACTTCTCACTTATGTCGATCCAGTTTCTTACGGTAAGACCAGCTCGGAATTGTGGGAGTTCCACTATGATGAGACCAAGTCGGCCAACCAGCGTGTGTATGCCGATGTTTACCCTTGTGTGAAAGATGAAAGCGGCAAATGGGTGAAGTCGGGCGAACGCCTGCGTCAGGAGAAGACCAACATGGCTTCCGGTACAACAATCGGTAACCGTTTCGAGGATATACTCGACAACATCATCGGTGTGGAAGGTGTGACCGATGGAAAGCAATATGTCATTACAAAAGGTAAGAACTTCATCAAGCTGGGCGGTACACTGAACGTGGCTGGCCAAATGACGGCAAGCGGAAGCTGGCAGGTGGAGAACGACGACCCATGTGTGGTGAAGGAAATCTACAATATGGAGAATGGAAAGGCATTCATCGTCGATGGAATCATCACCGGAACACGCTATTCCGTGGCAGACATTCTTGCCATGCATCCTGAATTCTCTGAATTCTATACCACTGTTGTGAACAGCGGATGCCTCGGTCTGCTCACCACAGAGGGATATGGTTCTGTTTCACGCAATAAGGACCTCGAAACTCGTGGAAACCTCATCACCACCTCTGGAACCGGAAGCAGCCAGAAGGTTTACTCACTCTTCAATGCATTCCACTACACCGTGTATGCGCCTACCAACGAAGCCATGCAGATGGCATACGCTGAAGGCCTGCCAACAGCAGAGCAGCTTGCAGAGGCCGAGGCTGAGCTTGAAGCCGACCCTACTGAGGAGAACGAGATGAAGGTGGAGGGAATCATTTCTGTCATGAAAGACTTCGTGAGATACCACATCCAGAACAACTCCATCTATCTCGACCAGGGATTCACCCCGGGAAACTATGAGTCTCTGAGAAACAAATATGAATTCCTGACTAACGAACAAGGAGATACCCTCAAGACGGCCGACGGAAAATATTACCGTTGTACCTCTGGTAGCCCTTACCGTGTCAGCGTCACAGAGGTAGGCCCTACAGGAATGACAGTGCGCGATGCAAGAGGCAACGTGCGTCAGGTGCTGACCTCGGGCGGTCTTTATAACCTCCAGGCAAGGGAGTATTGGGTGAACAACGGGTCTGACATCAATAAGGCCAACCAAATCGTCAACTCCTCAACGGCCGTTGTGCAAGCCATCAACGGACCTTTGTTCTTCGACGAGAAGCAGTTCAAGTATATTCCTCGCAGGCTTGAGGATATCGAATTTGTTAAACAACGTCGTAAATAATCTGATATATGAAAAGAATACTATCCATTCTAATGCTTATGTGCCTCTGCACGGCAGTGAAGGCACAGGTCAAGGCGGGCGACGTGATTTCTGGTACCGTGTCTGACGACATTGAGGGCCTGATGATGGTGAATGTGGTGGAGAAAGACGCCAACAACCGTATCGTGGCTCATGGTACCACCGACATGAACGGTCACTTCTCATTCCGTATCAACAATCCTAAGAATAAACTGACCATCTCTTATGTGGGTTATGAGACGCAGGTTGTGCCAATCGACCGCAAAGTCTTCAACATCAAACTGAAAGAACAAGGTAAGATTAAGGAAGTCGTCGTGACGGCCAAGCGCAAGACACAGACTTCTGGTCTTTCAATCCCTGTGACTGAGATTTCCGTGGCACAGCAGACCATCAGCATGAAAGAGTTCGAGGGTCTGGCCATGACATCTGTGGATGAGGCGCTCCAGGGACGTATCTCTGGTCTCGACATCGTCTCCAACTCTGGTAACCTCGGTGCCGGAACCACCATGCGTCTGCGTGGTGTCAGCACCATCAACGGAGATGCCAACCCGCTCATCGTGGTGAACGGTAACGTGTGGACCAACGACGCCAACGCTGACTTCGACTGGACAAACGCCAACGAGGAGAAGTTCGCCGAGTTGCTGAACGTCAACCCAGAGGATATCGAGCAGATTTCCGTGTTGAAGGATGCTGCCGCAACTGCCATCTGGGGTTCACAAGGTGCTAATGGTGTGATCGAAATTAAGACCAAGCGTGGTAGCAGTGGTAAGACCAAGGTGCAGTACTCCTACCGTCTCACCGGCACATGGCTCCCTGAAAGCTATAAGCTGCTCAACGGTGACGACTACACCATGTACGTGAAGCAGGCGTTCTTCAACACTGCCATCAACGACCAGTTCGGACGTAAGGGCAGTCAGAACTACATCCCGGAAATCAACTACGACCCGGATTTCTCTGAATACCGTCACTTCGACGACAACACCGACTGGGCTAAGGCGGTGAAGCAGACGGGTCTCTACCACCAGCACTTCCTCTCACTCTCAGGAGGTGGTGAGAAAGCCAACTTCCGTATTTCCGGTGGTTACGACAATCAGAAGGGTTCCATCATCAAGCAGCATCTCGACCGTTTCACCACTCGTGTGGCTCTCGACTACTTCGTAAGTAACCGTATCACCGTACGTACAAACTTCGACTTCACCTACACGATGAACCACCAGAGCTATCGTCCGGGTGGAAGCGACCTGCTGGGTATGGCGCTCAACAAGATGCCTAACCTCTCCATCTACGAGGAGGACGAGAATGGGGTGGACACCGACCGATTCTACACGATGAACCGCTATGTCACCAGTCCGGTGGCAGCACAGGCCACTCACCTCGAAGGGCAGTACAACCTCGAGAACCCGGTGGCTGTGGCACATCAGGCCAAGCGTGACGAGAGCACCATCAAGCTCTCCCCTGAGTTCATCCTTAAATACGATGTGCTCGGAACACACGACGACCAGACGAAGTTGACTTACGAGGGACAGGTGATCTTCGATATCTACAACCAGGACAACAACACGTTCTATCCAGGTACCCTCATTTCAGCCAACTGGAAGTCGGACGACTACAACTCCGCATCTTCATCTTCTTATAAGAGCAACGGTATCTCAACCCGTCACTCACTCACTTTCATCCCGCATTTCAAGAATGAGGACCACTCGCTCCTCATGATGCTCCGCGGTCAGTACAACTCTGGTTCATCCACGAGCCAGAACTCACCAACCAAGTGGCTCCCTACAGGAAGCATCACTTCGCCGCTCGGTGGTGGTGTGGTGACTGGTGTCGGAACTGGTGCAGGTGAGTGGAAGAGCGTTTACTACCTCCTCCAGCTCCACTATGCCTACAAGGGTAAGTATATCTTCGACGCCACCGTGCGCCGCGACGGTTCAACCAAGTTCGGTAAGAACAACCGTTGGGGTAACTTCCCTGGTATCTCCGCACGTTGGAACATCTCCGACGAGCCGTTCATGAAGAAGTTCTCTTGGATCAACATGCTCTCCATCCGTCCAGGTTGGGGTATCGTAGGTCGCCAGCCAGGTGCTGAGGGAACTTTCTACAGCTACTACAACAGTGGACAGAACTATATGAACCAAGGTTCCATGGTACCGGGCAACATCCGTCTGACCGACCTCAAGTGGGAGGAGAAAGAAACTTGGAACCTCGGATTCGACTTCGGATTCTTCAAAAACAAGATCAATGGTGATATCTCCATCTACACGCAGACCACGAAAGACCTGCTCATGGGCGGTTTCGCCATCCCTTCATCTTCTGGTTTCACATCGCTGGCATCACGCAACGTAGGCTCAATGCGAAACAATGGTTGGGAGTTCAACATCAATGGTGTTGAAATCATCAAGAAAGGCAAGTTCTCCATGGACTTCAACGTCACTTTCGCCAACAACCGAAACGAAATCCTCTCCATGGACCCTACAGTGCTTGAGAGACTCAACGCAGAGTACGCTTTCAACAACGGAACTTACCTCTCACGCGTACAGCTCCACAACCCACTGGGTTCTATCTACGGATTCCGCTACAAGGGTGTGTATCAGTACTCCGACTACAGCGCAGAGGAAATCAAGGGCTTGAGCGGACCTAACGCACCGGTGGCTCGCAATGCCAACGGTGAGGTGGTGCTCAACGCAGCTGGAAACCCGAAGGCGATGTACTTCAACTACGAGGGTGTGCGATATAAGTTTGTCGGTGGTGACGCCATCTACGACGACATCAACCACGATGGTGACATCAACCAGCTCGATATCGTCTATCTCGGTTCTTCTCTGCCTAAGCTCACCGGTGGTTTCGGTGTGAAATTCAAATACGACCGACTCGCACTCAACCTCCAGTTCAACTACCGCTACGGAAACAAGGCCATCAACTATGCACGTATGGGACTTGAGAACATGTCGAGCATCAACAACCAGAGCCGTGCCGTCAACTGGCGTTGGCAGAACGAGGGTGACCAGTTCGACAACATCCTCCCACGTGCATTCATGCACTACACCGTCAATGGACAGAACTTCACAGCTTACAACTACCTGGGTAGTGACCGCTTCGTAGAGGATGCTTCTTTCCTCCGTCTGAACTACGCACAGCTTTCTTACTCCATCAATCCGAAACTGCTCAAGCAGTGGGGAATGAGTACGCTCAGCTTCTACCTCACCCTCAACAACCTCTTCGTCATCACCAAGTATTCTGGTGCCGACCCGGAAATCGTGCAGGCTGGTTATGCTGCGGCAGGCGACAACTCGAGAACTCCTCGTCCTAAATCATTCACTCTCGGTGCAACTATCGCATTCTAAAATATAATAAGGTATGAAAAAGATAAAGAATAGCATAAAAATCTTCACTGTCGCTCTGATTGCCGGTTGCTCACTGGCATCATGCGACCTCGACCTCTTGCCTTTGAACAACGTTGTGCTCGAGAACTTCTGGAAGGACAAGGGCGACGTGGACAACGTGCTCAGGTCGTGCTACGTGGGCATGCAGTCTGACTATCTGCATAAAATCATCGTGTGGGGCGAGGTTCGCTCCGACAACACCGACGTGGGAGAAGACGTCAGTGCCAACCTCCGACACATTCTCAAAGGTAACCTTAAGGAAACCAACGGAGAATGTGACTGGGCAAGCATCTACACCGTCATCAACCGCTGCAACACCGTCATCCATTATGCTCCGGAAGTGGCTGAGGAAGACCCTAACTACACTCCGTCCGACCTCCGTATCACTATGGCTGAGGCGCGCGGACTCCGGGCACTCTCTTATTTCTATCTCATCCGTTCGTTCAAGGATGTGCCGTTCTCTTTCGAGGCATCCATCGACGACTCCCAGAACTATGTGATCCCGGCTTCCAAGCACGAGAACATACTCGACTCTCTCATCATGGATGTGGAGGAATGCAAGGATTGGGCACCACGCAAGTATTCTGATGAGCAGAAAAACAGCGGTCGAATCACACGCTGTATGCTCTATTCACTCCTCGCCGATATGTATCTGTGGAAAGCATCCAATGCAGAACTGCCACAGGCAGAACAGGCAGAGGCTTACAAGAAATGTATAGAGTACTGCGACCGCGTCATCAACTTCAAGCAAGATCAGTACAAGGTGGATGAGAAAGGTAACCTCAACCGAATGATGGACACATACGTGCTCAGCAACTATGGTTACCCACTCATCGCAGAGAAGAGCAGCACCAGTACATCAGGTGCACCGGCTGCCTATAATGCGATTTTCGGTGAAGGCAACTCCTACGAGAGCCTCTTTGAGTTGACTTATGGCCATGCTGATGCCGATGTGAAGAACACGGCAGTGGGTGAGATGTACGGCTATTCCACCAGCAAAGATTCTTACCGTCAGCTCGTGGCTTGCAACTCAAACATCATGACCACAGCCATCGAAAGTTCCAAGAAAAACTACAACGACCAGGAACTCTTCCCTGTCACCACCGACTACCGTTCGCTTTATTGCTTCCGATTCACCGACAGCGGTTCTTACCCAATCCTGAAATATTCCATCTCACGATTCCAGGATGACCAGGACTTCGGAACTGCATCCACCACATGGAAGGTGCCTTCTGAAAAACCACAGAATATGAGTGGATTGAGAGGTGAGCGTACGGCATACGCAGGATGGATTATCTACCGTCTGACTGATGTGATGCTCATGCGTGCCGAGGCTGAGATTGAGCTGGCTGGCATGATGAGTCCAAACGTGGAGTGGATGGACAAGGAAATCACCACTGCTTACCGCGACGGTGCTACCCTCTCCACGGCAGAGGACTACTACATGGATGCCTTCAACATCATCTGTGCAGTCTATCTCCGTTCCAATCCATCTGCTCAGACACAGCAGACACAGTCTTGCCCGAAACTCGACAGCTACACGGACTACAACAGCTTCGTCACCTTGTGTGAGAATGAGCGCCGTCGTGAGCTTATGTTCGAGGGTAAGCGCTACTACGACCTTGTGCGACGCGCACGCCGTGAGGGCAACACCTCTCACTTCGCAGCACAGGTGGCTTCTAAATTCGGTGAGGCTTCCAAGGCCGTGCTCATCAAGATGGCGCTCATGGACTTCATGTACATGCCATACGCTGAGGCACAGCTCGACGTGAACCCGAACCTGCATCAGAACCCGGCTTACGCTGAGGACGAAGATATTGTAAAACAGTAAACTATACCCAAGACTATGAAATCAATGAAATTGTATATCAAGCTCATGCTTGCAGCCTTCGTGGCTATGTACGTGCAGCTCTCCTTTGTGAGTTGCGACGACGACCCGGGTGCCGACAGCTACTACACCTCCAAGGCTGAATATGCTGCCGACTTCCTGAAGAACCGCGAGAAGTTCAGTGAGTTTACGCAGATCGTGCAGCGATCCCACATGCTCGACCTCCTTGGCACATGGGGTTCCTATACCGTGTTCGCTCCGACCAATGAGGCCATCGACAAGTATCTGGCAGGGAAGGGACTCACCTCCATCGACCAGCTCTCTCAGAGCGACTGCGACACCATCACGTATAACCACATCATTGAGCAGGAGTTCTTCACCACCGACTTCAACGACGGTACTTATCCGGTGATGAACATGCTCGACCGTCCGCTCACCGTCACCTGCGACTCTGACACACTGTCCGTGCCGGGAGAGGTGCAGCTGGCCATCTATATCAACAAGAGTTCACGTATGATTCAGATGGACGACTCTGTGGAGAATGGTGTGGTGCACACCATGAACCAGGTGATCGGAACCAGCAACGACATGGTGGCTGACTTGCTCTCCAAAGACGAGAATGTGTCACTCTTCTATTCAGCACTCGTGCTCACCCACATGAATGACTCGCTCCAGCGTTTCATCGATGAGAGCTACTCCGTAGGCTCTGACTCAATCGACTGGACCAACGACCGACTCTGTATCCACACAGCTGTGGAGTACGATAACGTGGCGTACATGGAGCACCGATATTTCAAATACACCGCTTTTGTCGAGACCAACGACGTGTATGAACGTTATGGAGTGACCGACATCGAAGGTCTGAAGAAACTGGCTGCCGATATTTATGACCCTAAATATCCAGAAGATGCCGACATCACTGACCCAACAGACCGTCGCAACTCACTCAACCGATTTGTGTCCTACCACCTCCTCCCGTTCCAGGGAACATACTACAACCTCACTGAGGTGGACGGACCTAACAGTACGCTGGCACAGAACTTCAACCGACGCTACTGGGACATCGCCGATTGGTATGAGACCATGATGCCTTACTCCACCATGAAGTTCTCATTCCCTAACGGTTCTGAGGCTGGACTCTACATCAACCGCCGTGGCGTTCAGTCGCGTAAGGACGCACGCGGACGCAAATACCGCGGAGCCAAGGTGCTGCCGGCATCTGAGGTGGATGTGGACCAGACTGCCGTGAATGGTGTTTACCACTATATCGACGATATCATCAGCTACGGAAAGCAGCCTGACGGTGTTGATATCCAAGACTATGTGTTCAGTGAGCGTATGCGTATCGACTGCTCCACACTCTCGCCTGACTTCATGACTTCAGGAGCACGTGGACACTACACCAAGAGTACGATTGAGAACGGTAAATACGGACGCGGAGGACAGGGTGCCATCGCTGCCAACAACGTCAACACCTGCCTCGGATTCAAGGCCGGCTCTGCTGCCAACTGGACTTACACTGACGCAACCCACGTGCATGTCCGCAACCGTGTGCTCTCATTCTGGTCATACGGAGGCGATGAGGTGACTGTGAAAGGACGCTTCGATGTGACGATCAAGCTGCCGCCAGTACCGGAAGGCGACTGGGAAGTGCGTATGTTCACATGTGTGGACTTCCCTTCAAGAGGAATCGTACAGTATTATATAGATAATGTGCCGCAGGGCATTCCGTTCGACATGCGTCCAGGCGGAAACACACCGAAGGTGGGATGGAAGAGCGACGAGTCACTCGGCGACGAGGAGCAGATTGCCGCATTCGACAAGGAGTTCCGCAACCGTCAGTGGATGAAGGGACCGAAAGCTTATTGGAGCTCAAGCGAGACCGGTGGTACCGTGGGACAGATTTTCCGTGGAGCGCCGAACACCCTGCGTAAGATCATCGGTGTATTCCACTCCGATGGTAAGACCGACCATTACCTGCGTCTGCAGCAGAAGATGGAGTCGGAGAACAACGAGATGAACTTCGACATGATCGAACTTTGTCCAAGCACAGTCTATGCGAACCCGGACATTCCGGAAGACAGATGGTAGAAACAAAAAAACAACCACTATATGAACAGAATATTTATAAACACAGTAAGGGCAGGGGTCATCGCATTGATCACTTCAGTTTCGTTGGGCTCCTGTTCCGACACTTGGGACGACCATTACGAATCATTGAGTGGTCTGACCTACGACGGAAGTCTTCTGGGCTACCTGCAGGACAATCCCGACTTGAGCGACTTTGTGGAGGTGCTGAAAGCATCGGGATTCGACAAGGACCTCGCATCCAATCAGGTCCTCACCGTCATTGCCCCTAAGAACGGCTCGTTCGACAAGCAGTACTATCTGAACCTGATTCAGAATGGACGTAAGAAAGAAGTGATTGATGAGTTCATCAAAAACCACATCTGCCGTTACAACATCTCCATGGGAGCGGAGGAACAGACTGTGACCATGATGAACAAGAAGAATGTGACCCTGAGCTCCATCAGCGAGGCCACTATCGAGGAAGAGAATGTGGATAAGATGAACGTCAGCTGCTCAAACGGCGTGGTACACGTCATCGACGGCTACCTTCCTTATAAGTACAACATCTATGAGTTCCTGGCAAAAGACTGGCGCGACAACTACACGCCAGCTGAGCCATTGCCAGCCCTTGACGAAAATGGTGAAGCCGTGGAGGTGGAGCTACCTCCTTACGAGACCCTCTATGGCTATCTCAGCGAAATGTATGTCGATTCGCTCGACGAGCCTCGAAGCGTATCGAGAGGTGTGGACGAGAACGGTGACCAGATTTGGGTGGATTCTGTGGTGATCTCCAACAACAAAATCCTGCGCCGACTCGACGCATACCTCTATCGTGAGGACTCCACATACATCACACTCCTTCCTGACTTCGACGCCTACAACCGCCGTTTCCAGGGAATCAAGGGACTGTTCAACTTCAACGTATCCTACAATTCCGACCAGGCTGTTCGCGACTCAGTTCAGCGCTACTGGGCACACTATTACTCCTTGTGCGACCTCTCCTACAACATGGGACAGCACCAGAACATACACACCCAGGACTCACTCTTCTCAACGGCTTTCAGTCGCTGGTCATGGCCTTACAACGTGTACTACAATCCGTATGAGGAGAATGGTATCATGTCATCGGTGTATGAGACCATCGACTGCAGCAACGGTCAGGTGTGCAGGGTTCATGAGTATCCGTTCGATGTATATACCAACGTGTTCAAGAAAATCACACTGGAAGGTGAGAGCCGCTACTACATCTATGAGGATGGTGAGAACCAGTTCACCAACAAGACCTCCACGTCTTACAACACTGTGGCCAATGCAGCCGACACTATCTCGGGAAGCGGATACCTCCATGTGGTGCCAGCACAGTCGAGCCGTCAGACGGAACTCACATTCCAGCTGCCGAACACACTGTCTGGACAGTATGACATCTATATCAAGTTCCTTCCATATCAGGTCTATGCACCGGAAGACACCGAACACACCAATCTGCCAATCCGATTCAGGTGTAGCCTCTATGAGCGAAATGCAAACAACGGTGCGTTCCCTGCTTACAACCGTGCTACGGTTGACTTCTACAGCAACCCAGAGAAGAAGGAGCGTAACTTCCAGACCGATCCAAACTGCATCGATTCGCTCTACATCGGCACATACAAGTTCAATTACTGCTACCTCAACACCACTCCGGGTGTGCTCTTCAAAATACAGAGTAACGTGACATCGGGTGTGGCTAAGCAGTTCACAAAGGAAATGCTTATAGATAAGATTGTCTTGATTCCTAACAGGGAACGTCACGACGACGACGGACTCTACACTCCGGAATCGGATTAAACACAGTTCATTGCGAATCAAGATAATTCATGGAAAAAAACATCTATACAATGAAAAAAATACATTTAAATACTGATTTCATCAGAAAGGCCATGAAATGTGGCGTTTCTGCCATGGTACTTTTCCTTTGTGCGGCACCGGTGTCGGCCCAGGACTACGATGATGAGGAAGAAGAAACCATCATCGAGGGTGCTTCTGTGGCCAAGAAAGTCGAGAAGCCAAAGAAAACGTATCCTATGACTGAGATTCAAGGTAAGGTGGTGGATGCTGCCACAGGCGAACCGCTCGCCGGTGTGCAGGTGAAGTCTTTCAACAACCCTTACTATACTGCAATGACTGACGAGGAGGGTGTCTATTGGATCAGCGTTCCTCAGTTCGTCACAGCGCTCCAGGCTTCATTGGAAGGCTACAACATCGTAGAGACGGCTATCAACGGACGGACCCATAATGTGGATATCCGACTCTATTCCGACCGCTATCTCGACAACTACACATCTAAGGTCACGGCAAGCAAGTCGGTCAAGATTGACGGATTCGATAACACAACCGCCATATCCGCCGACCAGGAAATTGCAGCAAAACTTGGTGCTGACGTGCGTTCCATCATGCGCTCATCGATTCCGGGCGCAGGTGTGGCTATGTTCATCAACGGTATCAACTCGCTCAACAGCAATGCGCAGCCGCTCTTTGTCATTGACGGGGTGGTTTACGACATGCTCTATGACTCTGAGATGCTTCACTTCGGCTATTGGAACAACCTCCTCTCCACCATCAACATGGATGACGTGGAGTCCATTGAAGTGCTGAAGAACGGTACGGCCATCTATGGTGCCAAAGCTGCAAACGGTGTGATCAACATAAAGACCAAGCGTAACACCAGCATGGCCACCAGAATCGACTTCAAGGCTTCCGTAGGCGTGGAACTCAAGCCGAACACCATCGATGTGCTCGATGCTGAGGGCTATCGTTCCTACTCTTCTCAGATGCTTGGATCAACCAACACGAAACTCACAGACTTCAAGTTCCTCAACACCGACCCGAACTATTATTATTACAATATGTATCACAACAACACGGATTGGAGTGACGAGGTTTACAGGGAGGCAATCACGCAGAACTACAGCCTGCATATCCAGGGTGGTGACGACGTGGCAAACTACAACCTTTCGGTGGGCTACATGAACTCAAAAGCAACCTTGAAGGAAAACGATATGAACCGCTTCAACATCCGATTCAACACCGACATCGTGCTCAACAGGTGGTTCACCACAATCTTCGATGCATCCTACACCAATATCACACGTAACCTGCGTGATGCCGGACTGCCAATCGAGATGACTTCAGGTTTGGGATCTGTTGCATCGCTCAACTCTCTCGCGCTGATGAAGGCACCATTCCTCAGTCCTTACGACTTCGACGTCTATGGAAATGTGTCGCACTTCATCGCTGACGCTGATGACTATCTCAACGAGGTGCTCGGATCTTCTGCTTCTATCGCTAACCCGTCTGCCATTCTCAAGAACGGTGAGGCTAAGAACAAGAGCCACACTGACCTCACGCAGATCAACGTGGCCATCGCTCCGAAGTGGCAGCCTACGCGCAACTTCTCACTTACCGAGCGTTTCAGCTACACCTTCCAGAGCTTCGATGAGCGTTACTACACTCCGTTGGTGGGTATGCCGCAATATACCATTCCTGGAAGTGGATACGTGCAGAATGCCAACCTCAGTAAGTTCACCCGTCACAATGCTGTGATGAGCGACACACGTGCCGACTGGAACCCGCTTATGGGCGACCACCGCATTGATGTCTATGGAGGTGTGCGTTTCCTCAACAACGCGTTCAAACCGCAGGACGTGGGAGGTTACTCTTCTGCCAACGATAAGATGCCTAACATCTCATCAAGCCTCCTCTATAAGTATCTTAATGGTAAGGACCTCTCATGGAGAAGCCTTTCCTACTATGCCAACATCGACTACAACTACAAGGAGAAGTACTATCTCCAGGGACAGTTCTCAATGGAGACATCATCCCGCTTTGGTAAGGAAACTGATGCAGGCCTGAAGATGTTCGGAGTGGCTTGGGGATTCTTCCCATCCATCCAAGGTGCTTGGGTCATCAGCAATGAGAAATGGTGGAAACCAAACAACTTCATCAACTTCCTCAAGCTCAATGCTGGATTTGAGTCGGTTGGTAACGACGGTGTGGACAACAACGCTACCATGACCTATATGACCGCTGCTTCACTCTTGGGACAGAATGTCACATCCATCCAGCTCACAAATATCGGTAACACCAAACTGCGCTGGGAGACCACCAACCGCCTGAATGCAGGATTCGAGGGCAACTTCGCCAGCAACAGGCTCAACGTGAAGTTCAACTACTTCAAATCGTGGACAAGCAACCTCATCTCCCTCAGCACACTCGCCTACGTGTCGGGTCTGCAGGACTACTGGACCAACGATGGTAAGCTTGAGAACGAAGGCTTTGACGTGACCGTCACTTCCAAGCTCTTCGACGAGAAGAACTTCAAGATGGAAGTGGGTGCAAGCATGGGACACTATCAGAATAAGGTCACTCAGCTCCCTAAGAACAGAGACAGCTTTATCACCGAAATGTATAATGGAGCCATCATCACAGAGCTGAACAAGCCTGTAGGTATGTTCTACGGTTACAAGACCGACGGTGTGTTTGCCAACAGCCAGGCAGCTGAAGCAGCCAACCTCTCTATCGTGGACAACGCAGGCAACCAGACCTACTTCAAGGCTGGTGACATGAAGTTCGTGGATCTCGACAACAACGGCATCATCAACGGCAACGACCGGACCATTATCGGTGACCCGAATCCTGATATCTATGGTAATATCTTTGCCAACTTCTTCATCGGAAAGCACTGGTCATTGGGCGTGAACTTCAGCTACAGCGTGGGCAACGACATCTACAACTACCAGCGTGCTCTCCTCGAGTCGGGTTCGCAGTTCATCAACCAGACCACTGCGCTCAACCGCAGATGGATGGCAGAAGGACAGCAGACCGACATCCCGCAGATCACTTACGGAGACCCTATGGGCAACAGCCGATTCTCTGACCGCTGGATTGAGGACGGATCATACCTCAAGCTGAAGAACGTTACCCTCAGCTATCAAATCCCTATCACCAATGAGTATATTCAGGGACTCTCTGTTTGGGCTGCGGCCAACAACCTGTTCACCATCACACGCTATCTCGGCAACGACCCTGAGGTCAGCTGCGGAAACAGTGTGCTCATGCAGGGAATTGACGCTGGATACCTTAATCCAGGACGTAGTTTCACACTTGGTGTAAAGATTAACTTGTAAACCTATTGAAGATGAAAACAAAAGCTATATTTTTCTCCTTGTTGGTCCTCCTTGGGGTGGGGATGACCACGACTTCGTGCGAGGATATGTTCACTCCTGAGAACTCGCTGGTGGAGACCGACCTCACTCCTGCCGACACACTCTATCAGATGATGGGTATTGTTCGCGGTATGCAGAAGGTGATTGACAAATCCATCATCTTGGGTGAGGTGCGAGCCGACCTCGTCGATATCAACGCCTACACCACAACTGACCTGCAGGAACTTTCGAAGAACAACGTGAGTGATGCGAACGCTTACAATACCCCTTCCGATTTCTATGGAGTGGTGAATCTCTGCAATATCTATCTCGCTTATGTGGACTCACTCCAAGAAACCAAAGGTGTGAAGAAATATCGTGAGGAGGTCATTGCTGCCAAGACTTTCCGTGCTTGGGCATATCTTGAGTTGGCGAAGATCTACGGCACCGTGCCGTTCTACACCGACCCTATCACCACTGCCCAGGAGGGTGAGGACGTGATTGACGACACGGCCAACAGGAAAGGAATGGTGGAAGTTTGTGACTTCTTGATTGGTGACTTGTTTGACTATGCTTCAATCGACGAGAACAATGCGTTGCGTCCGAGCTACTCAAGTACCTACACCAATGCCAACCTCCCGTACTCCAAGTTCTTCATCCCTGTGCGCCTCATGCTCGCTGAGCTCTATCTCTACAGGGGATCGTTCACTCACAACGAGAGCGACTTCGTGAATGCCGTTCGATTCTATCACGACTTCCTTGCATTCACTGGAGAAGAACTCACCACAGGTTCCTATCGTTCGTACTGGATTGGCAACTCGTTCACATCTTTTGCATCCAGCTACTCCAACAAGTTCTCTGTCAGTGCGGCAAGAGATGCGGAGTGGATTGCCTTCGTGCCGATGGACACCATTAACTACTATGGTAATTACACGGACATTCGTTCGGTGTTCAACGCACAGTATTCCAACAACTATTATGCCAACGTCAATCCGTCGGCGCGCTATATGGAGATGTCTCAGGCTCAGAGCAACTGCGTGTATGTTTACAACAGCGCTACTGACGTGGATACGGTCTATGCACCAACCACAAAGGATGGATTCAGTGACTTTGTGAATCCTGAACGCTATGTGGGTGACCTTCGTTATAACAGCAACCTCTATACCTTCAACCAGGCCGATATGTATCATGCTGAATACAGCGTGAACCGTCAGTATATCGCAAAATATACTGGTGGAAGCTCACGTCTGAACAACGATGAGCGTATTGCATATCTGCCGCTCTTCCGCAAGAGCATGGTCTATCTGCATTTCGCTGAGGCACTCAACCGTGCAGGATTCCCAGAGACGGCTTTCGCTATCCTGAAATATGGTATCTCCGACACCGTACTTGAGGACCGCACAAAAATCTCGCTCGATGAATACACTCGTCTTAAAGAGATCACTTCCTACGGTTTTGCCAGCAACGCTGCCGACTGGGATGAGGATATCTTCATCACTCGCGACGTTTGGGCTGGAGGTATGAGTTCCGGCGGTTCCGCATCCAACGCCATCAACGTCAACCAGTGGCCTATCCATTGCTTCGGTTCGGGTGATGCATGGTGCAACAAGTACTATTACATTCCTACCGACTCCAGCGGCATTCTCCCTTATCCGGAATATGCTCCAGCTGAAGACCTCGACGTGGATGGTCTCGCTGCTTACGACGAGCAGTACAAGGCAGACTGTGCGGACATCGATACACTCAACATGGAATACATCGCTTCTGAGCCTATCCGCTCACAGCGTATGAAGGAAGTGGATAAGCTCATCCTCATGGAGGAGGCTCTCGAGGGAGCATACGAAGGCTACCGCTTCTATGACCTCATGCGCTACTCTATGTACAACTATGGAAATCTGTCTTACCTCGTTGAGGCAATCAACCAGCGTAAGGGTGCGGAAAATCCAGGTTCCTACATCTCCGAAGGCAAAGTCTATCTCTCACTGCCGAAAAGATAAACACCCCAACATCCTATATATATAAAGCCGTCCTAACCGACGGCTTTTTCTTTTTCTTTTTCTGATGTTTTTCTTTTTCTGATGTTTTTCTTTTTTTCTGATGTTTTTCTTTTTTTTCTTTCGTCAATTGCCCCGGCTGGTAGCCGGGTCCAGCCGTCCCGCATA
>R25__coassemble_176_pt1 | contig 41012 bp, 28 predicted proteins | sample R25__metabat2_high_PE_055 | metagenome-assembled genome bin R25
GTGTGTTCTAAAAATTCTGTTTTAGGGATATTTACAAGTCCGTAAGAATTCTTTTACGGTCGCTTTTTGTTTTTATTCGGTGCAAAGTGTCAAGTCTCATCAGTCATGATGCCCGCATCACTCCTTCTTCAACTTACACTTTTCACTCGACTAAAATCCAAAAATAGCCTCGACATAATTTATAGAACCCACCTAAAACGTCTTAATCACTAAGTTTGTCGGCGGCGAGCAAGAGTAATGAAGTGACATATTCGTTCTTTTTATCCTCCCTCATTGACCGTATGATTTTGCCGAGTCTGCGTGCGCAGATGCCGCGTTCATCCTCATCGAGTTTTGACGGTATGTTTTTGCAAAGGTCAAGCACCAAGGAGGCAGATACAATCAGTTGCTTGTTGTCGCCCTGATTATCTATCAATTGCTCAGTCATCAGTCCGAAGAGCCTCAACCATTCCGACGGGTTGAGCTTACTCATTCTCTGTGTTGCGTTGAGCACCCATTCTTTATAATCTTGGTCCGAAAGCACATTTCCTTTTCCCGAATCAGCCCCCAAGCTATTCATTTTCCCATAGTACTGGATCATATCAATGTTTCCGCTATCGTCTCCAATCGGTTTGAGATGTCCGAAGTAGCGGTCCATATCCACAAATCCGTCATCGTCGCCTTCTCTGATTTTTTCTATGGTATAAGCTCCGTATTTGTTCATAATGCTGTCCATGCTCTCCCATGAAAGCTTTCCCTTTACGTTAATGAGGCTGTCGATTTCAGTTCTGTAGCGGTTCATCAAACTGTCGGCATTGACGCCATTGGGTAGGCTATACCGGACGGTTCTTTCCGTCCGTAATTGCTGCTTGGGTTTTTCTCCATAGCTATAGATGAGCCGTGCCTGTCGGTAGTTCGGATCTTTGGATTCCCACCATTCCGCCGCACACACTGTCCTGCACCTGCTGTTGGCAGGGTCGTTGAATCCCATGATGGCAAAACTGGAATTCTTTTCGTTTCCCACAAGAATATCGTTTTCCAATCCACTCTGGATTCCCCAAACGACCCGATTGCTGTTTCCCGCAATAGGCTCATAGCAGTACCAATCGAAATAGCATCCATTCTTTTCCTTTTCGAAAGCATCTTTAATCAAGTCGAAAAATCCCCACTGTTGTTGCCCCACTATCAAATCGAAGATTTTTGTCTCCGCCTTGATTCCATTCTTCTCGTTCCGAAATTCCGTGACAGAAGACCTGACTCCTTCCGCAGCCTTAATCCTGTTGAAAAGCTCAGTGATTTCATTTTGTGCCTTAACTGCCACAGAACCGATCATCAAAAAGATGACACTTAAAACAATAACAATACGTTTCATAGTTGTTTTGATTTTATACTTATTATTCGGCTTATCGTAAATCTGTCATTATGCAAGTTCTCACCATCCATGCTTACAATTCAATTATTGTCCTTTTCCCTGTCTCCACCACATTCAAATCTCCGTTCTCGTCTTTCACGAGAATGGCGTTATCAGAAGGAGGGACAGCATTGAAAGTCGCTTCAATCAATCCATTTCTGAATTCCTGCTTTTCCTGCCTGATGATGTCCTCACATTCACTGAGCAAGCGCATGGCTATGAGAATATTTTGCCGGGATTCAAAAATATCATTTCCGAGTGTATCCGGATTGAAATTCTCCGTTTCGATGATTAGGGGGTTATCCTCCTTTGCAATCATTGGTGCTGCTTCCGCGATGGGGTGATGCGCCCGTGGAGGATTATCCCTTTTTTTCAGATTCGGCTTATCAACTTTCTGACTGTAGGCCAACGGTTTGTTTTCCTTATGTTCAGCAAGCATTATCTTTTCCTCCAGCTTTTCAGTTCTTCTAACAGAATCACAGTCTCTGATTGCCTGCTGATGGGGTATCTTCTCATCCTTCTCAGTTCTTGCCACAGCCTGGACGTTCATTTCTTTTGCTGGCGCAGATGCAATGGGTTGTTTAGGGGTTTGAAGCCGGAGAAAGACCCACATCAAGATAACGCATGCCGCAGCCACAGAAGAGAGTATGGCAACCATCCGAACCTTTCTTTTCTGATTCTGTTTATTTTTTTCCAAGTTATTCATCCGTTTCATCAGCTTATCGCTGAAACCTGAAGGCAATAGAGGGAGTTCCTCCTGAGCTCTCCGAACAGCCTCACAAAGGTTGGAATCTCTTTTGAGTTTATTTGTTATCTCTATCTCGTTCATTGTTCTGCAATTTGTTTGATGATGTGATAAAGTCTGTTGCGGATCCGGCTCAACCTAGAGCCGACGGTAGTAGGTTTTGAGTCCGTGACAAAGGCTATATCCCGCAGGCTCATATTCTCATAATAGAAGAGCGAGAGCAGTGTCTGGTCTTGAACAGGGAGCGTTTTCATCGCTTTCTCAAGCAACAGGACGGTCATTTCATCATGCTGGCTGTCGAAGGGAGTATCCAATTCTTCATCCCCCATGTCATCAAAGTCAGAGAAGATGATTTCCTTTGTGGATCGCCTCAAGTGGTTGACCGCCTCGTTGTAGGCAATCCTTGTGAGCCATGTGTTCAAAGCCGCTTTCTGCGGGTTGAAGGTCGCAATTTTGGTGAGTGCTTTCACGAACACATCCTGACAGACTTCTTCCGCATCTTCAATCCGTCCCACCATCCTGACAACCAGACGGAACACCAGGGGACCGTAGTCGCTGAGCAGGCGTTGTTGCGCGGCATGCTTTCCTTTGCGTAAGTCGTTGATGAATTCGGTAGCGTCTCTTTCCATTTTAAAATTGTCCTTCTATCTATATATACACTGAAAAACGAAAAAAATTGCACTATCAACCATTTTTTTTATTCTTTATCTTCGTCCACGATTAGATCAATCAAAACAAAACGGGCGGAAACCTGCGTTATTCTCAGGTTTCCGCCCATAATAAATATCTTAAGACCTTAATTACCAGATAGTGACACGTTTTTCCTTTGGTACGAAAAGTGGGTCAGATTCTGTGATGCCAAATGCGTCATACCATGCATCGATATGCGGGAGGGCACCGTTGACGCGCCATTCGCCGAGGGAGTGAGGGTCACGGACGGTGAGGTTTCTGATAGCCTCCTCCGTGATGTTCTGTCCCCATACACCTGCATAGGCAAGGAAGAAACGCTGCTCTGGCGTGAGGCCATTGACAGTTTTCAGAGGAGCCTTACCTTGCGCTGCAGCCTGCTTCTGTGCATTCTGGAATGCTGCGAATGCCACCTGAAGACCTCCGTGGTCAGCCAGGTTCTCGCCGAGGGTGAGTTCACCGTTGCCCTTGAGGTCAGGGAGCACGCTGATGTTTGAGAAGAAGTCCGACATCACCTTGGCACGCGCCTTAAACTTGTCGCCATCACCTTCCTGCCACCAATCACGGAAGTTACCATCCTTGTCGAACTGGCGTCCCTGGTCGTCAAATCCGTGAGTCATCTCATGTCCGATGACCACTCCGATGGCACCATAGTTGAAGGCATCGTCGGCCTGCATGTCGAAGAACGGATATTGGAGAATACCAGCTGGGAAGCAGATTTCGTTGGTCGTAGGGTTGTAGTATGCGTTGACCGTCTGCGGTGTCATGTGCCACTCGTCGCGGTCAACCGGCTTGTTGTATTTCTCCTCCACATGTTTCTTCGTGGCCCAGAGGCGTACAGCCTGCGAGTTCTCATAGAGGTTTTTCGAAGGGTCGATATCCAGTTTTGAATAGTCCTTCCATTTGTTTGGGTATCCTATCTTCACATAGAAGGTGGAAAGTTTTTCCTTGGCATACTGCTTGGTTGCATCGCTCATCCAATCCTGTGCGTCGATACGCTCCGCAAGCGCCACCTGGAGATTCTTCACGAGGTTCTCCATGCGTGCCTTGTTCTCAGCCGGGAAGTATTTCTCCACATACATCTGTCCGACCGCCTCTCCGAGCACACCGCTCACCGCATCGACGCTGCGTTTCCATCTTGGACGCGGCTCTTTGGCACCCGACATGGTGCGGCTGTAGAAGTCGAAGTTTTGGAGATACACCTCATCACCCAATGCGCTTGAGTTTCCGTTGAGCAGGGTCCACTGCATCCAGTCCTTGATCTGACGAAGGTCAGTCTCGTTGAGCACAGCCACGGCTTCCTTGATGGCTTCCGGCTGTCCCACAGTCAGCGTCTGGAGTCCGTCAACAAAGTTGGTATGGAAAAGGAAGTCCCAGTCATACCCAGCGAAATCCCGCTTGAAGTCGGCGTATGACATCTTGTGGTAGTTGGATGCCGGATCGCGGAGCTCAGTACGGCTCTTGGAAGCCTTGGCAATACGTGTCTCGATGGCCATGACCGACTCCATCTTCCGGTTAGCCGTCTTGTCGTTGTTGCCCACGAGTTTGAACATCTTCACGATATGCACCTTGAATGCCTCACGGATTTTAGAGAACGACTCCTCCTCACTGAGATAGTATTCCTTCTGTCCGAGCGACAGTCCACCCTGCGACATATCAACGATGTTGTTCTTAGAGTCCATCATGTCGGCTCCGATATAGAATCCAAACGGCAGGCTTCCTCCTTTGAAGTCGTTCTCCACCATAAGTTTGAGTGCCTGCTCGCGGTTCTTGACCTTCTCAATTTTCTTAAGGTCAGCGAGAATTGGTTTCACTCCCTCCTTGTTCTGACGCACGGAGTCCATATACATGGAATAGAGGTCACCCACCTTCTGTGCCACTGTTCCGCGCTCATGCTTGGTGGAAGAGAGTTCCTCGATCAAAGACTTGATTTGGTTTTTGTTGTTCTCCGCCACGACGTCGAAAGATCCGAAACGTGAGAACTCCGGTTTGAGTGGATTTTTCTTGATCCACCCACCGCATGCATACTGGTAGAAGTCCGTTCCCGGTTTGACTGCCGGGTTCATGTTCTCCATCTTGATGCCGATGCCCTGTGCAGCGGCACTTGCAGAAATAGCCATAGCTGCTACTGTGATTAAGTTTTGAATTTTCATAATTTTAGTGTTTTCGTTATCAGCGTGAGTTCGATGTAGTATTCAATTACAGAATCATTCTTGACCACAAGACTGAAAGTTGAGAGAATCAGCCCATCTCCTCCAATTGTATGGATGCCTCCTCCCACTCGTCCTCAGCCTCGGAGAGTTTGGCCTTGATTTCGGCGTGACGGGTGAAGAGCGACACATCGGAAGCCCCTTCCGGCGTAGTCATTTTCTCTTCAATCTCAGCGATTTGCTGTTCAAGTTGTTCTATGAGCTGCTCCGCATCCTTCACCCTCTTTTCGGCTTTTCTCCTGATTTTCGCCAATTCTTTCTGCTGCTCATACGAGAGCGCCCCATCATTGGCTTTCACTTCTTTTTCTTGCAGAAGTTCCGGTCCCCCTGTTTTCTGGGGTTCAGTCCTTGCGTTGACATTTTCGCCGAACCCCGTAAGCCCTTCGTTTTCCATCCGTTTCATCTCGAGGAAGTCGTAGATACCTCCGATATGCTCACGCACCTTACCGTTGGCAAACTCATAGACACGGTCCACTAGCCCATCGAGGAAATCACGGTCGTGGCTGACCACGATGACCGTTCCATCGAAGTCCTTGACCGCTCTCTTGAGCACGTCTTTGGACTGCATGTCGAGGTGGTTGGTAGGCTCATCGAGAATGAGGAAGTTGACTGGTTCAAGCAAGAGGCGTATCATGGCGAGCCTGCTCCGTTCACCTCCCGAGAGCACCTTGACAAACTTGTCACTTGCCTCACCTCCAAACATGAAAGCCCCGAGGATGTCGCGCACCTTGGTACGCATATCTCCTGTGGCCACACGGTCAATCGTGTCGAACACCGTGATGTCGGGATCGAGCAGCTGCGCCTGGTTCTGCGCAAAATATCCAATCTGCACGTTATGCCCCACTTTGAGCTGTCCATCAAAAGGGATTTCGTCCATGATGCACTTGACGAGGGTGGATTTTCCCTCTCCGTTGTTTCCTACGAACGCCACCTTCTCTCCCCTCTTAATGGTGAGGTTGACGTGGTCGAACACAAGGTGGTTGCCGTAAGTTTTCCTCACCTCATCACAGATGACCGGAAAATCTCCGCTCCTCTGGCATTTAGGGAATTTAAGGTTGAGATGCGAGGTGTCGATGTCATCGACCTCCACCAGCTGCATCTTCTCGAGCGCTTTCATGCGACTCTGCACCTGATTGGACTTGGTGGGCTTATACCTGAACTTCTCAATGAACGCCTTTGTCTCGGCAATTTCCTTCTGCTGGTTCTCGTACGCCCTCAGCTGCTGCTCCCTGCGTTCATCGCGGAGAACCACATACTGGTCGTATTTCACTTTATAGTCGTTGATGTGTCCGCAGGTGATCTCAATGGTGCGGTTGGTCACATTATTTATAAATGCACGGTCGTGGCTGACAAGAATGACGGCGTTAGCCCTTTGGGCTATGAACTGCTCGAGCCATTGGATAGATCCGATGTCGAGGTGGTTGGTAGGCTCGTCGAGCAGCAGGAGGTCCGGTTTCTGAAGCAGGAGTTTCGCCAACTCAATTCTCATTCTCCATCCTCCCGAGAACTCGCTTGTCGGTCGGTTGAAGTCCTCTTTTCTGAATCCAAGTCCGACGAGTGTCCGTTCCAGCTCCGCATGATAGTTTTGCCCTCCCATCAAGTCGAAGCGTTCGTTCTCGTGGGTGAATTTCTCTACGAGGTCCATGTATTCCTGCGACTCATAATCCGTCCTCTCCGCCAACTGGTCATTGAGTTTCTGGATCCGGAGCTGCATCTCGCTGATGTGCTCGAACGCCTTCTCCGCCTCCTCCATCACCGTACAACTGTCGGAGAGGACCATCACCTGCGGCAGGTAAGCCACAGTGACATCCTTCTGTCTGGCCACCACTCCCCCGGTGGGGTTTTGAATACCGGCAATGATTTTCAGCAATGTGGACTTTCCCGCTCCGTTTTTTCCCACGAGTGCGATTCGCTCCTTAGGGTTGACGACAAAACTAACGTCGGAGAAGAGCGGCCTAGCGGAAAACTCCACAGAAAGATTTTCTATTGAAACCAATTTTATATGATTGCTTATAAGTAGTTTTATAAAAGGATGCTCAGTCGTTTTTTCGGTAAATAAAAGATCCGTTGGCCTGGTGCGTGGCGAGCACGAGCACCTCGGCAATCTGCACATGCTTCGGAGCCGACGCCGCATAGAACACCACGTCAGCAATGTCGTCACCCGTGAGTGGTTTGATTCCGTGATAGACGTTGTCCGCCCTCTGCTTGTCTCCATGGAAACGGATAACACTGAAATTGGTCTCCACGAGTCCCGGCTTGATGTTGGTGACCCTGACAGCAGACTCAGCAACATCAATTCTCAATCCATCGGTAATGGCCTTGACAGCCGACTTGGTAGCACAATACACATTACCTCCTGCGTAAGCTGCATCACCAGCCACTGAGCCGATGTTGATGACATGTCCTTCGTTGCGCTCCACCATACCAGGTACGATGAGCCTTGTCATGGTGAGCAGTCCCTTGATGTTGGTATCAATCATGGTGTTCCAATCTTCAGGGTTTCCCATATATTCTTTTTCCAGTCCGAGTGCCAATCCCGCATTGTTGATCAGCACATCGACCTTCTGCCATTCCTCCGACATTCCGCATACAGCATTCTTCGAGGCCTCGGCGTCTCTTACATAAAACTGCAGGGTAATAACCTCAGCCCATCCTTTTTCAGTTCGTCACTCAGAACCTGAAGTTTCTCAGCATTCCTTCCTGTGAGGATAAGATTATAGCCTCCTTGAGCAAACTTGCGGGCACATCCCTCGCCAATTCCACTGGTGGCACCCGTGATCATCACAATTTTCTTCATATCAGCTTTATATAGTTTAGTAGGCTATTTAGTTCTGTGTTCCAAATTTAGATTTTCGGACATAAATAAAGTAAGTCCCTACAAGCTATTGTTTAAAACCAGATTTTCAGAACATCAAACTGAACACCCAAATCGTTTAGTAATAAATCTTTTATTCATCATTCTGCACCTCCATAGGAATTCATTCCTCAGAACTGAGCGTAGAGGAGCGGCTGTACGCTGTCCTGGCTGAAATTGATGACGAGCTGCACCGTCACTGCAAAAACGATGAGTTTGACAATCCAGTGCGCATTGGTCATCTTTTCCTTGATGCGTTCGTTCCACGACTCTTTCATGCCCCAATGGATGGTGAGCGCCAACACGGCAAAGGCAAGCCACATTGTTCTGACAGTGGCGAAAGGTGGCAGGTAAGCCCAGTCGAAGTCGGTGAACATCCTGCTGAAGACATCTCCCGCAGTGGCCATATCCTTCGCCCTGAAGAACACCCAAGCCGCCATGACGGTAAGCGTGGTGAGCAGCCATGAGCAGAACTTGACGAGCGGTGTGTCGTTGATTTTATCGAGGAAAAGTTTTTTGCAGAACTTATGGATGACGAGCGCCCCTCCATGTATGGCTCCCCAGATGACGAACATCCACGACGCCCCGTGCCAGAGTCCCGCCACCACCATGGTGATGAAGTTGTTGACATAAGTCCTCACCTTCCCTTTCCGGTTACCTCCGAGCGGTATATATACATAATCTCGAAACCATGTAGAGAGAGAGATGTGCCATCTGTGCCAGAACTCCGATGCATTCTTCGCCTTGTATGGAAAATTGAAGTTCTGCAAAAGCCTGATACCGAGGAGCGCCGCCAGTCCGATGCTGAGGTCGCTGTATCCAGAGAAGTCGCAATAGAGCTGGAGATAGTAGCCTATGACTCCCATGGTGACCTCGAATCCTGAATAGGAGTTCGGGTCGTCGAAAATCCAGTTATTGTAGTCGGCGATATAGTCGGCAATCAGTCCTTTCTTGAGCAATCCGAGAATGATGAGCCAGAATCCGAGGTTGACGAGTTTCTCATCCACGGGCTTGTTGGTCCTTAGTTGCGGGATGAGGGTGTCGGTCCGCGTGATTGGCCCTGCAAAGAGCAGTGGGAAGAACGTGATGTAGAAGCAATACTCGAGCAGGGAGACATCGTAGTTAATCTTCTGCTTATAGACATCTACAGAATAGCTGATGGCCTGGAAGGTGTAGAACGATAGTCCCACAGGCAGAAAAATGGCCATCGGTGAGAAGTTTGTGGCAAATATGTTGTCGAAAATCCCGACGAGGAAGTTGGTGTATTTAAAATAGATGAGCGGCAAGAGGTCAACAATGATGACCGCCGCGAGCCACCTTTTCGCATGCTTTCCTCCCTCTGCGGCCTTCATCATCTCCGTCATGTACCACGACAACAGCGCCGTTGCAGGCATGAGGAGCATGTACCATCCATTCACCTTATATGATATAAGGAGTCCAAAACAAAGCACATAGGTGAGCATCATCGTCTTCCTGCGGTTTCTGATGAGCAGATATATCGCAAAAAACACGACAAAGAGCGTCCAGAATTTAACTGAACAGAACAGGAATGTGTTGTCCGTCTTGGTGAACAGTTCCCAAATGCCGTTGGTTATAGATGAAAAGGTAAACACGGTATGCTTCGTTTTCGGTTAATTGAGGTTGTTTCAACATAGCCGAGATGACGGATTGTCCGTCTTCTCCTTCAAGTTCAGGCGACCATGATCATGAGGTGAGTTGGCTTTAATCAGATGGTTGACGGACTGAGCAGGATGAGATGCTTGTCTTTGGCTTTTTGGGTGTATTTATCGAGCACAATAGGATGTTTGCAGTCGAAACTTGTGACCCATTTGACGAACTCATCCATCCAAACCACCGCAGCAGCGAACGTAGGGTGTGCATGGTCTTTACCTCGTTCGAGCTTAAGACCACGGCTGTCGAAATACCGGTTCTTTCCCACGAGTTTCTGAGTGAGGTCGCAGATACCCGTATCTTGTTTCCAAGCCGGCGTTCCGATCCATGCCAGGTTTCTATCACCCACCACTTCAATAATCCGCTTGATATAGCGTTCCCTATTGTCGAGGTCCTTGACGAAAAGCTCATTTCCTCCGATGGTGATAAACACGTATGTAGGGTTGAACTTATTGATGAAATGTTGCAGCGTGTCGGTTACCGCCCAATGTTTGGTTGTTGAGCTGTACCAGCATACCGCATTATACTCATGTCCGTTGGCGGCGCAATAGTCGGCGAACGGGCGTGAGAGTCCCTCTACCATTGACTCTCCAACGAGGAGAATACGTTGTTTTGTGGTATCAACCTGTTGAACCTCCACCTGCACGGAGTCCGTAAGGGTGAGTGAATCTGCCGTTTCATCCTCTGTTTCCTTGAGTGCATCAAGGTTCACTTTCTTAATCTTGTTTTCTTCTTCTCCTTTTGACGGAATGCAAGCATAGATAAGCACCGCAGCGAGCACTACCGTCAGAATCATCAGAATTTTCTTTTGTGAAGCCATCTAATCTTTTCGTTGTAAATCGTTTAAATCTTTTTAAATAAAAACTCTAATTCAAAAATATCTTTATCTTGTAAAATCAACATACAATTTTCTGTAGAATCATCCAGAACATTCAGGCCGAGACAATCCGGTCGCCCAGTTCCTTGGCCAGTTTCTTTTGAATGTCCATGAGGAACTTGCTGCGTTTCATCACTTCCATCATTTTTTCAGAATCGCAGATGACATTTCTGTCGGTCAGCTGTTTCTTCAGCATCTGTATCTCCCTGCGCACGACATAGAACTTATAGTCAAGAAGCAGTCGGGGAATGGATGTGGAGAGCGTTGATTCCTCTGGTTCGACGAGCGCCTTGCTGTCGAGCTGGTATTTATCGTTGAGCATATTTGCGGCAAACGCGCTGACCTCGAGGTCCGTGCTTGTGAGGAAAAACTTGCTGCATGAGAATTCCGCATCGTCAACCCTTCCAAGTATGCTGTCCATCATTCTCACATACATCTGATTTTGAAAGTTCATCCCATCAACCTCCAGTTCTTCTTTCACGAACTTTGCCACAGGCACCTGTGTTTTCTCACCGTCGGCATCCTCAAAAATGAGTTTAAATTCTCCATATCTGACAATCATCCTCATGATGAGCGTCTCCATTCCGAGGATTTTAGCCATATCCTTATCGTTGGTCTGCTCAGCCTGTGGCTGGTAAGCATCCATTGGAGGTGTCGTTGGTTGTACAGGCGGGGCGATGGTTTCCAGCTGGGTTTGGGCATTCGTTTCCTCTGGAATGTCCTGCTGCATGGCTTGCGGCACATCGCCAACTTGTGGTTGTCCATTGGTTTGTGCTTCCACTGCAGCCGGAGTTTCCCCAGCCTGTTTTTTCTTTTCGAGATATTCCAGCCGTTGCTGCTCGCGCTCCTTCTCCTTCTGTTTTTGCTCCCTATGCTGACGTATGAGCTGCAAGCATCGTCGGAGCAGCATCTGCTCGTCCATGTTCATCATCTCCGAACATTCGTGGAGGTAAGTTGAGCGTACAATCTCGTCTGGAATAACACTGATGCTCTGCAAGATGCTTTCGGTCACCTCCGAACGTTTTCTTGGGTCGTTGCTTGCCTGGCTGAGGAGGTGGTTGATTTTGAAGATGATGAAGTCGGTTTGGTTTTGCGTCACATATTCGCGAAACTGCTGTGCATTGTGTTTTCGCGCAAAGCTGTCGGGGTCGTCGCCGTCGGGCAGCAGCAGCACCTTCACATTCATGTTTTGTGCCAGAAGCATATCCGTTCCCCTGAGTGCGGCATGTATTCCCGCCTCATCCCCATCGTAGATAAGCGTGATGTTGTCGGTGAATCGTTTCAGCAGTCGGATTTGTGCATCGTTGAGCGCAGTTCCTGAGTTGGCCACCACGTTCTCGATTCCGCATTGGTGCATGGAGAGCACATCGGTGTAGCCTTCCACCATATAAACCTGCTGTTCCTTTGCGATTTGCCGCTTAGCCTGGAAGAGCCCGTAAAGTTCCCGTTGTTTGTGGTAGATTTCAGAATCGTTGGAATTGATGTATTTCTGGTTGACACCCTTAGTCCTGGCATCGAGCACCCTACCTCCAAACGCAAGTACCTGGCCGCTGAGGGAGAACCATGGAAACATCACCCTTCCCCTGAATTTGTCGTTGAGCTGTCCGTTGTCTTTCTTATAGGCAAGGCTCGTGCTGACGAGCACCTCGTCCTTGAATCCTTTTTTCTGCGCCTCTTTAGAGAGCGCATCCCATTTGTCGGGCGCATATCCCAGTCGGAATTTCTCGATGATGTCATCGCGGAATCCCCTGTTTCTGAAATAGGCGAGTCCCACAGCCTGTCCCTCAGGCGTGTTCATGAGGTTGTTGTAAAAGAATTGTGATGCCCATTCGTTGGCAGCGAGCATTTTCTCTCTTTCCCCCCTGAGTTTGAGTTCCTCTTTCGACGGAGCCTCTTCTTTGATTTCGATGTTGTATCTTTTGGCCAGATGTCTCAACGCATCGGTGAAGGTCATCTGTTCGATTTCCATGATGAAAGTGACTGCGTTTCCGCCTTTTCCGCAGGAGAAGCACTTGCAAATTCCCCTTGCCGGATTGACATAGAACGACGGTGTCTTGTCGTCGTGGAAAGGACATAATCCCTTGTAGCTTGCGCCCGAACGGCGCAAGGTCACATATTCAGACACGACGTCATAAATGTCGGCCGCATCGAAGATTCTGTCCACAGTCTGCTGGTCAATCATAGCGCAAGAACATCACCAAAAGATTTGTTGCCGGCAATTGTTCATCATCCACTCTTCCACAAACCTTATCTGGTATCATCATTACTAAACAGGAGTTCTGTCTTATCAGGAAATGGCGTTGAGAAATTCCTCCAATTTAGCTTTCTCGTTGAACACCCCAGACACATCCATAGTCCTAGTGACCGCCCCTTGCTTCTGCACACCTCTCATCTGCATGCAGAGGTGCTGTGCCTCGACCACGACCGCCACCCCTTTTGGATGGAGTGTGTTCTCGATGCACTCCCTGATTTGTACGGTCATTCTCTCCTGCACCTGTAGCCGTCTGGCAAAGACATCAATAATACGTGGAATTTTGCTGAGTCCGACGATTTCCCCGTCGGGCACGTATGCCACATGCACTTTTCCGAAAAACGGAAGCATGTGGTGCTCACACATGGAATAGAACTCAGTGTCCTTAATGAGTACCATGTCGTGGTAGTCCTCCTTGAATTTGGCCGAGTTGATGATGGCCACCGGGTCCATCTCGTATCCCGCAGTAAGGAAAACCATGCTTTTCGCCACCCTCTCAGGCGTATTGAGCAGTCCTTCCCTGTTTTTGTCCTCACCGATATCGTCGAGGACCTTCTCATAGTGTTTCTTCAGCGACTGAATTTTTTCCTGTAATTGCATAGCTACAATATTTAACAAGCCTTCCTTCAAAATGCTTACTGATAAATGATGATTTCACTTCTGACAATCATGGCCTGTGGCGCAATTCTCCTGAGTCTTTCAAGATACCTTGCGGCTCCAGCCCTGGTTTTGAAATCTCCCACCCTGCACCTCCAGTGCGGTTGTTGGAAAGTGACATACGCCTTGAGTTCCGGGAACGCTCCCGACACCTTGTCTCCCAAACGTTTCGCCTTGAGTTGGTCGGTTCTGAGGCTGTTTCCCCAGAACATTTGGATTCTGAATCCCCTGAGCCGTCTTCTGGCTCCGGTCCTGACATCAAAGTCGTTGTCTTTTTTCCCGAAGGTAGGCAAGTCCTTCACATCGACCACTTGTGTTCGTTGGATTCTTTTTGGAGCCGACGTGCGTTGTGACCTGTCGCCTCCTCCCGACTTTCCCTCGTGGTGTCCGGCATTGCCATCATCCGCCTTTCTCTCGACCACCGGCGCCTCTCCAGTCACGATATTCTGGAGCCTTTGGTCCTGGCTGATGTTGACAGACCCTTGTCCTCCTCCTTCCTCCTGCGCATAGGTGGCATTTGCCATTGCGACGAAGACTACAGTCAGCAAGACTTTCCAAATATTCCTCATAGATTCCGTAAAAAAGAAATTATAAAAACGACTACTGTCCTTCCCCTCGTTTATGAAGGGGAAGGACAGCGATATTGATGATGCTTATTTCCAAGCGTCGATAATACCCTTGAAGTCAGCGCATTTGAGAGAAGCTCCACCGATGAGTCCTCCATCGATGTCAGGCTTAGCGAAGAGTTCAGGTGCGTTGGAAGCCTTGCAAGAGCCACCATAGAGGATAGAGGTGTTTTCAGCCACTTCCTTACCGTATTTGTCGGCGATGACAGAGCGGATATATGCGTGGATTTCCTCTGCCTGGTCGCTTGTGGCAGTCTTACCAGTTCCGATAGCCCAGATTGGCTCGTAAGCGATAACGATGTTGGCGAACTGCTCCTCAGAGAGGTTGAACACAGATCCTTCGAGCTCAGCTTTCACCACCTCGTTCTGCTGGTTAGCCTCTCTCTGCTCAAGGCTTTCACCGATACAGAAGATAACCTTAAGTCCGTTTGCCAATGCGAGAAGCACCTTCTCCTTAAGGATTTCAGGAGTCTCGTTGTAGTACTCACGACGTTCAGAGTGTCCGAGGATCACATACTCAGCTCCTGTGGATTTCACCATCTCTGCGCTCACCTCACCTGTGAATGCACCTTTCTCCTTGTCGGCGCAGTTCTCAGCTCCGAGACCAATGACCTCATGGTTGATGATGTCCGACACCTTAGCGAGGTGGATGAACGGAGTGCAGATGACAACGTCACAATTTGGTTTTTCGGCAGCAAGTGCCTCGTTGAGTTCCTTAGCGAGCTCAATGCCTTCCTGAAGATTCTTGTTCATCTTCCAGTTTCCGGCAACAATTTTCTTTCTCAGTCGTCGAACCTGATTGGTTTCGCACTGAATCTGAGAGGATGCGGCAGTTCCTCTATGGTCTCAGGATTGAGTTCGTGTTCATAGTCGAACTCCGGCATGGCGAACTGGCTCCATTTCCTGATGATGACTCCGTCCTTGATGAGGACTAGTCCCGGGTTGTCCCTGACTATCTGCCAGAGTGTCCGGTCCTCGCATTCATAGAACGGGTATTCTGCTCCCGTGTGTCGCGTCCACCGTTCTTTTTCCTGCTGCTCAGCGATGTTGGTGATGAAGTAGAATCCATAACCGAACTTCTGACAAAAATCGTAGATGCTGTTGAATTTGCCTCCCGAGCCTTCCGCCGCATTCGTGATGTCAGGCATGGTGACGAGGAAAGTGAATCCTTCGGTTTGGATGATGTCGTCGGTGACATCGTCGCCATCGGCATCGAGCACACAGAGGTCAGCGGTGGCCTTGAGGTTGTCGGACAGCAGTTCACTTCTTGTCTCCACATATTTCCAGACGGTTGAGTCGGGGTCGTCGTCCTGGTCAGAGAGTACGAGCGTGTCCTTCCCATTGGTGTAGATGAATGACACTTTGTATCTCATATCAAGCGCATCGCCAGTCTTTACGGCCGTCTTGAGATCCGTGCCCTCGGCAAAAGGCAGGAAATCCACCAGCGGGAGCATATAAGCGCAATAGGAATAGAGTGCCGTCATTGCCACTACCACAGGAACGGTGACCATCCAGTTCCAGTCCTTATGTACGAGTCGGAACATCATCTTGTGCTTGATGACGATGAAAACCGCCATGGCCAGAAGCACGATGTTCTTGAAGAGCGTCTGCCCGTTGGTGAGCACAAGTGCATCGCCAAAGCATCCACAATCCGACACAGGGTTGTCGATAGCTACCCAGATGGTTACGATGGTCATTGCCATCATAAAGAGGGTTGTTGCTCCCGCCACCCTTCTTCTCCTCCTCACTCCGACGAAGAGGTAGATGCCGAGGATGGTCTCCACGAGCGTGAGCACTATACCCGCAAGATAGAGCAGGTATTCAGGCAGATAGGTGAATCCGATGGCAGCGGCATAGTCTTTAAGTTTGATGACGAATCCCACTGGGTCGTTTGCCTTAGTGAACGCCGAGAAGAGGAAAGTGAGCGCGAGTAGGAACCTGCAGACATTGACAAGTACATATACGGTGATGAAAGCCGTTTTCTTCCTTTTCCCTGTAGTTTTCTGCTCAGCACTCTCCATTCTGCTCATCCATCTTGATCAGTGCAAAGACTGAATAATTGATCATGTCCATATAATTGGCATCGACCCCCTCAGAAACGAGGGTGACCCCGTCATTCGACTCAATCTCCTTGGTCCTGTAGATTTTCATGAGGATGAGGTCGGTGTAGCTGCTGATTCTCATTGCCCTCCACGCCTCGTCGTAGTCATGATTTTTCCGTTTCATGAGTTCGAGTACCTGAAGCGCAAATTCGTCATAGAGTTTGATGACCTCTTCGACGGAGATGTCCGCTTTCTCTGCAAATCCGAGTTTGAGTTGGATGAGTGCGATGATTCCATAGTTGATGATTCCCTGGAACTCCTCATACACCCCTTCATTGACGAGTGCCTCTTTCTTGATTTCTATGCTCCTGATCCGATTAGCCTTGATGAGGATTTGGTCGGTGACGGATGACGGCCGCAGGATTCTCCACGCCGGTCCGTAGTCGTGCAGTTTCTTGACGAAAAGTTCCCGGCATTTGCCAAATTCCGTCTTGAATTGTTGATTAGTATGTTCGAGGTAATCCACCTTGCCTTTCATCTGTTCGCAAGCCATCTTTTTTCGATTGCTAAAGAGTTGTTTTTATCAAACCAGTTCCTTGCATCACCAGCCATATTCTAGCCTGTCGCGGTACAAGTCCCTCGCCCAAAGTGCGCATTGGGCATATTCTTTGCAAAGTTACGAAATAATAATAAGATTTACAATTTACTGATTTACAAATTACAATTTATTGTCATTTTTTCCGTTTTCCGTAAATCAGTCATTCCTCCTCCCCGACAATATTCTCCAATTCCTGCTGTGCCTTGTCAAATCCCTGCCCTGCGGCTTTGACAAGCCAGTTCTCAGCCATTTTCAGATTGCGTTCGACATCGATGCCGTTCTCATAGAAGAGGGCTGTGATAAACTGTGCCGGCGCATACCCTTGCTTAGCCGCCTTCTCATACCACATCCTCGCCAGATGCCAATCGTGGACAGTTCCAATTCCTCTGTAATAATAGGCGGCGAGATATGCCTGTGCGTATGGGTCTCCATCATTCGCCGCCTGCTGGAACCAATAGAATGCCTTTGCGTCGTCGCGTTGGAATCCGATTCCCCTTCCATAGCATAGTGCCACCGCCCTTTTCGCTCCTGTCGCACCTTTCTCCGCCGCAGCCTCATAGAGCAATGCCGCCAAGTCACGATCCGCCTCCACGCCATGTCCCCAATAATAGCAAGCCGCCTGATTTCTCATGGCATGTGGATGGTTTTTCTCCGCCCCCTTCTGAAAGAGTTGGAAAGCCTTCTTGAGGTTTCGTTGGGTTCCCATCCCATAAAATGCCCTTTCTCCCTCACGGTTGATTTCGTCCGGGTCAGTGGGTGTTTCCGTCAAAGGTTTTGCAGCAGCATTCATGGCCAATCGGAGTCCGATATTCGGGCTTTTAAATTCCCGGATTGCTTGGTTTCTATCCGTCACTTTCGCCTCCACTGGCCGTGAGGCAGCCCCCCCACCCCTGACGACCCGGGTCCATCCAGTCTGTGGTCCGATTGGATTGACGGCTTTCCCCGTCTCAGGATATTCTCCGTAGCGGTCGAAACACCACTCCGCCACATTTCCCGTCATATCGTAGATACCCAGTTCATTTGGCTGTTTCGTCATCACTTCCCTGTGCACTTTCACTTCGGTCCATCCGTTGGATTCTGCTGACGTGTTGGCATCATACCATGCCACACTGTCGATGACATTAGCCCCTGCATACCTGAATCCTTCGGAACTTCTTCCTCCTTTCGCGGCATATTCCCATTCCGCCTCCGTAGGAAAGCGGAACTCCAGTCCTGTGATGGAATCAATTTTTTGGATGAACGCCCAGCAGTCATCCCACGACACCATCTCCACTGGCTGGTTCTCACCACCCATGGCAGAAGGGTTGTTGCCCATGACTGTCTCCCATAGTTGCTGTGTGACCTCAGTCGTAGCGATATAGTAAGGGCTGAGCCCAACCCTGTATTCCACCGAGTCGGGCAGTTGTTCTCCCATTTCGTTCCTTCCTATAGCGAATTCTGTTTCCTCCACTTTCACCATATTGAATTTCACGCCATTGACATCGAAAGTCAGGATTTTTCCCTCCTCGCTTTTGTTGGCGAGGAACCAATAAGCCACAACGCCCGCTGCAAAAAGCGAGAGGATGAAAGCGGCAATTCCCCACTTCACCCCTGCCCTTTTCTTCTTTTTCTTTCCTGCGGATTTGGCTTTCGGTGTGGCGGGCAGTTGGTTGATTTGGGATTGATTCGGATTACCTCCTACAGGAATTGCGGGCACGTTTCCATGACCACGCGACAAGGTGTCAGATGTTTTCGGATGGAAATTATCTTCAACATCGTTTGAAATATCCAACTGGGGTTCCTGTGCACCATTATTGGGGTAATCTGTGTTTTGGATTTCAAAGAGTCGTTTGCGGATTTGTTCAGAAGAAGCAGGCCGGTTGGTATAGAGCGGCTCCATCATCCAAAGGATAAGGCGTCTCATTCCCCCACTAACGTGGTCAGGGTATTCGAATGCCCCTTCCCCTTCCACCATGATGTCTTCAGAGAGCGGGGGGCGTTTACGGGTAAGGAGATGGTATGTCGTGGCTCCAAGTGAGAAATAATCGGTCCATTTCCCCCATCTCGACCTGTTGCCGCTGATTTGTTCAGTCGGTGCATACCCTGGAGAATATGCCACTATGGACGACGTGGTGTAGGCTCCGTCCGCCTGATCTGCCTGCTTGCAAGCACCGAAATCGATGAGAGTGCATTTTCCGTTGCCGTCCATCATGATGTTTGACGGCTTGATGTCCATGTGCCAGAGTTCCGCTTGGTGAACCACATCCAGTGCGTGAAGCATCTGATAGAGAATATCAATGGCCTGATTTTCAGAAAACGGCACTTTTGTTTGCTCAAGGAGTTCTTCCAGTGTTTTCCCTTTGATGAGGTCCATGACGTAATAAACGGTGTTATTGTCGTCGAAAAGGTCGAAGACCCTGACCACATGCTCATCGTTGATGGCAGAAAGGCGCTTCGCCTCTTTCCTGAACTTATCCTTGAGCCTTGAGAACAGCTCCTCATTTTCAGCATTGCTGACACAGACCGTGATGGAGTCCGGCTCTCGGTGGTTGTCGCCTTTGATAAAAAATTCCTTGACTGCGCACGTGGTGTTGAGTTGCACGTTCACCGCCTCATAGGTATGGCCGAATCCTCCAGAAGCGATATGCCTGCCAATCCTGTATTTTCCGCCGCAAAGGAGTGTCCCGACACCAAGTATGTCGGGATGTATGTTTGCGTTTGTATGTCCAAGGCGTTCAGGCATATCTTATCTTTCAAGCTTATCATTCCTAGGGTCTTCTTTAAATACCCTTGGATGGATTCCTAAATCTCCATTTCCGCCATCTCACTGAGGATTTTGAGCGCCTCGCCGACGGTATAGACCCCATCGACCCTCATGGAGCGTTTCGCCCCGTCGATGAGTTTGCACCGCCGTGGATATCTCGTGGCAAAATGGAGGAGTTTTCCAAATGCCCGGCTGCTGTAGTACGGGCTGTCGAGGTTTTCGACGAGATACGCCACCATCGTCTTCTTCTTAAGAATGAGACGTTCGATTCCCATCTTGCAAGCCAGTCTTTTGAGCGGCATGATTCTAAGGAGTTCCTCACCCTCCTCCGGCACCTTCCCAAAGCGGTCGATGATGCGTTCCTTATATTTTGCAAGCTCTTCGTCAGTCTTGAGCGAATCCAGTTCACGATAGAGCGCCATACGTTCTCCACTGCTTGGAATATAGAGTTCAGGGAAGAAAGCTGGAATATCGGTATCGACATTGCATTCGCTGACAAAATCGATGTCGAAATCGAACATTCGTCCCTGCCTGTCATTTTCTTTCGTTTCGTCCTCCTCTTGCTTTTTCCACACATCCGCAAACTCTGATGTCTTGAGTTCGTTGACCGCCTCACTGAGCACCTTCTGGTAGGTTTCATATCCAAGGTCAGCAATGAACCCACTCTGCTCCGCTCCGAGAAGGTTTCCCGCTCCACGGATGTCGAGGTCCTGCATGGCGATGTTGAGTCCACTTCCCAACTCAGAGAAATTCTCCACCGCCTGAAGCCTTCGCCGGGAGTTGTCGGGCAATGCAGCGAGCGGTGGTGCGAAAAGATAGCAGAACGCCTTCTTGTCGCCACGCCCCACACGTCCCCTCATCTGATGGAGGTCAGAAAGTCCGTAGTTGTGCGCCGCATTGATGATGATGGTGTTGGCATTGGGCACGTCGATTCCGTTCTCCACAATGGTGGTAGAGAGGAGTACGTCGTATTCATGATTCATGAAGTCGAGTATGATTTTCTCCAGTTCCTTCGGCTCCATCCTTCCATGCCCCACGCACACCCTGGCATCCGGCACATTGCGTTCAATCATGGCCTTGAGTTCAGGCAGGTCGTTGATTCTGTTGTTGACAAAGAACACCTGTCCGTTTCGGCTGAGTTCGAAATTGATAGCCTCCGCCACGATTTCCGATGAAAGTGTATGTATTTCCGTCTGAATGGGGTAGCGGTTAGGGGGCGGAGTGTTGATGACACTGAGGTCTCTTGCCCCCATGAGCGAGAACTGCAAGGTACGGGGAATCGGGGTAGCAGTGAGTGTGAGGGTATCTACATTGACTTTCATCTGTCGGAGCTTCTCCTTGACCCCCACGCCAAACTTCTGTTCCTCATCGATGATGAGCAACCCCAAGTCCTTGAATTTCACATCCTTGCCAATAAGCTTATGCGTACCGATGACGATATCGATTTTGCCTTGTTTGAGTTCCTCCAGTATCTCCTTGAGTTCCTTTGCGTTTCTTGCCCTGGTGAGATACTCCACCTTGACAGGAAAGTCCTTGAGGCGCGATGAGAATGTGCGGTAATGCTGGTAGGCAAGCACGGTTGTAGGCACCAGCACCGCCACCTGCTTCCCGTCGGCCGCCGCCTTGAACGCAGCCCTGACCGCCACCTCCGTCTTTCCGAATCCCACGTCTCCGCAGATGAGCCGGTCCATAGGGCGCTCGCTCTCCATGTCGTGCTTCACGTCGATGGTGGCTTTGAGCTGGTCGGGGGTGTCCTCATAAATAAATGACGCCTCCAGCTCATTTTGCATATAGGAGTCCTTTGAGAACGCAAATCCCTTCTCCTTGAGTCGGTCGGCATAGAGTTTGATGAGGTCTCGCGCAATGTCCTTGACCTTGGTCTTCACGCGGTTCTTCATCCGCTCCCAAGCCCCCGTTCCCAGTTTGTTGACTCTCGGCGGTTCCCCTTCCTTTCCCTTGTATTTCGAAATTTTATGAAGCGAATGAATGGAGACATAGACGAAGTCGTTGTTCTGATAGGTGATTTTCACCATCTCCTGCATCACTCCGTCGAGTGGTACGCGCATCATTCCAGCAAATCGTCCGACCCCATGGTCAATATGAACCACATAATCGCCATATTCGAATTGCTGGATTTCCTTGAGCGTGAGCGCCATCTTTCCTCTTCTGGCCTTATCGCTCCTGATGCTGTAGTTATGGAAGCGTTCAAAAATCTGATGGTCAGTGAAAACGGCGACTTTAGCGTCACGGTCGATAAATCCCTGATGCACGGTGCATTCCATCATGTCGAGGTTATCAGGATTGAGGGTGTTGCCCTGAATTTCCTCCGACATCATGATTTCCCTGAGCCGTTCGAGCTGGTTCGTGCTGTCGGCCATGATGACCACTTTGTAATTTTCCTCAATGAGCCTTGCACATTCCTCCCTGAGTAGTTGAAAGTTCTTATGGAAGAGCGGCTGCGGATTGGTGTGGAAGGCGACTCGGGTTCCGTTGTCGGCGTTTTCCTCCGCCAAAACCGGCGAGAAAGAGACGAGCCGCCTTTTATTTATGGAGCCTTCGAAATCTTCAGGTCTGACAACCAACCGCTTGAAATCCGCCTTGAGGTCGCCTACGGCATCCACCTCTCCCTTTTTGCTTTTCGCCTCGTTGACCGTTCCAGCCTGTTCAGAGAATCCCTCGTCAAAGATCCGTTTGACCTTGTCGTTGACAAACTGGCTGTCTTTGAGAACCACAACAAAATCATCTGGCAGAAAGTCCAAGAACGCTACATATTCCTGCTGGTTGGCAGACATTTCCGGCAGAATCTGCACACATTCGCACATCGTTTCGGAGAGCTGGGTCTGAATGTCAAAGATTCTGATGCTGTCCACCTCATCTCCGAAAAAGTCAATTCTAAACGGTTGTTCGGCGGCAAAGGAGAATACGTCGATGATACTTCCCCTGATGGCGAACTGCCCCGGCTCATAGACATAGTCGGTCCTGACAAATCCGTGTTGATCCATCCACTGCTCGAGGTCGTTGAAATCATGCTTCTCGCCCACCGCCACCGCAAGGGTGTTGGCATTGAGCTCACTTTTGGACATCACCTTCTCCGCAAGTGCCTCGGGATAGGTGATGACAAAGGCATCGTCGGTGGTATTGAGTGCGTTGAGCACCTCTGTCCTTGCTATTTCATTTGCCGCATCCTTCTGGTTGTACTTGATGGCTCTTCTAAAGGAAGATGGAAAGAAAAGTACTTGATGTTGAGCGATGAGTTGGACGAGGTCGTTAAAAAAATTTTTTGCCTCATCTTCATCATCAAGCACGAAAAGCATCGGCATGGGTGATTTGTTTTTCTGGCGCAGCGCAGCAAAAAGTGCCGGCACGGAAGAGCAGCACAGTCCATTGATTTGCAAAGACTTAAAGCGAGGCCTTTTGAGAACCTCGCTAACTTTCCTGGCGTTTTGTTGCGACGCCAACAATTTCAGCAATTGATTTTTATCCAAATCCCAAACAGTTATCTCAGCAGACTGGCTGGCAGGCTCTTGCAAACAGACGAACGAAAAAAAGTGAATCAGCACTTGCGTGAAGGTTCTCTTTCACATTGATCACCTTCTCCACTTGTTCTTTTGCTTTCCTTACAATATTCTTAGGTTTGGACTCATGCTCTTCTTTCTTCAAATCGGGGGTAGAATTTGTCATAGGCCGAACATTCATTGGTTTTCTACAATATTAACGAGCAAAAGTTCAAGATATTATGTGGAAATATTTTTTATTTGTCTTTTTTTTTGTATCTTCGCATTAAATATGAGCCGGACACCTCAGAAGAAGGTGAGAGAAGAAGAGGAAAGAGAGAACTACACATCAGGCAGTCCGGCCCAAAACCAGAATCAACTGCACACAATATCATGAGAGCGAGTGACAGCATCATCATTATTCCCACTTACAACGAGAAAGAGAACATAGAGAAAATTATCCGTGCGATATTCTCGCTGGAAAAATCTTTTCACATCCTTGTGATTGACGATGGTTCGCCCGACGGCACGGCCGACATCGTGAAAGGGCTGATGGACAAAGAGTTCAACGGTCAGTTGTTCCTTGTTGAGCGTGAAGGCAAGCAAGGCTTAGGGACCGCCTACATCTGCGGTTTCAAATGGAGTTTGTCGCATGACTACGAGTACATCTTCGAGATGGACGCCGACTTCTCCCACAACCCAGCCGACCTTCCACGCCTGTACAGCGCCTGTGCCGACGAAGGCTATGACCTTGCGATTGGCTCCCGCTACGTGAGCGGCGTGAACGTTGTGAACTGGCCGATGGGACGTGTGCTGATGTCGTATTATGCCTCGAAATACGTTCGTATCATCACCGGTCTGAAAATCAAGGACACAACAGCCGGCTTTAAGTGCTACCGGCGGCGTGTGCTTTCGACGATAGACCTTGACCACATCCGTTTCAAAGGTTATGCGTTCCAGATAGAGATGAAATTCACCACCTACAAATGCGGCTTCAAGATCAAGGAAGTTCCTGTGGTGTTCGTGAACCGGGTGGAAGGTGTGTCGAAGATGAGCGGCGGGATTTTTTCCGAGGCTTTGTTCGGCGTGATGCGGCTTCGCTGGGACGGCTGGTTCAAGAAATACCCTAAGCCTGTTGACGCCGCCACTCAGTCATAGGTCTGGCTTTACATGAAGTTGCTTCCAGCTTGCATGATTCAACGTTTTCAAAGTAAGAAACTAAAAAATAACACATACTGTGCGAACAATCATACACAATACAACCATCGTGAACGAAGGACGGGAGTTCCTGGGCGACGTGGTGATAGAAGGAGAGCTGATTTCCGAGATCCACGAGAGTCCGTTGAGCGACTTGTCTTCTTTCGACCAGGTGATTGACGGCACTGGTCTTTACCTGCTGCCAGGCGTAATCGACAGCCACGTCCATTTCCGTGAGCCAGGCCTGACCCACAAGGCCGACATCGCCTCCGAGAGCCGCACCGCCGCAGCCGGCGGTGTGACATCGTTCATGGACATGCCCAACTGCATTCCTCAAACCACGACCTTCGAAGCCTTGGATGAGAAATTCCGTTTGGGCGCAGAGAAAAGCCGTGTGAACTACTCCTTCTATTTCGGCGCCACGACGAGCAACCTCGATTTGGTCCGCCAGCTTGACCCCAAGCGTGTGCCCGGCGTGAAAGTGTTCATGGGCAGCAGCACGGGCGGTATGTTGGTGGACGATGAGCGGATTCTCCGTGATTTGTTCAGCAGCTCCCCCATCCTTTTGATGGCCCACTGCGAGGACACGTCGATCATTGAGAAGAACATCCACGACTTCAAGAAGCGCTACAAAGGTCAGAACGACTTCCCCGTGCGCTACCATTCGCGCATCCGGAGCGTGGAGGCCTGCTATGCATCCTCTTCACTTGCCGTTCAGATTGCGCGTGAGACAGGAGCCCGTCTTCACATTGCCCACATCTCCACTGAGCAGGAACTTTCACTGTTCAGTCCAAGCCTCGACTTGGAAGAGAAGCAGATCACGTGCGAGGTGGTGATTCCTCACCTGATGTTCAGTTCCGATGACTACGACCGTCTGGGTTGCAAAATCAAGTGCAACCCTTCAATCAAGAGTCCGGAGCACCGCGAAGCACTGCGCAAGGCCTTGTCGAGCGGTTTGGTTGACGTGGTATCGACCGACCATGCCCCTCATCTGCTTCGTGAGAAGCAAGGCGGTGCGCTGAAGGCCATGTCGGGCATGCCGATGGTTCAGTTCTCATTGGTGAGCATGCTTGAGCTAAGCGACGCTGGTTATCTTTCGCGTCCTCGGATTGTGGAGCTGATGTGTCACAACCAGGCTCGCCTGTTCCATATCCATCGTCGCGGCTACATCCGCAAAGGTTACTATGCCGACTTGGTATTGGTGGATCCGAACACCCATTGGCAGGTGCTGACCGGCCGTTACTACACGAAATGTGGCTGGACTCCGATGGATGAGCGCACGTTCCAGTGGAAAGTGCGCCGAACGATTGTGAACGGCAAGACCGCCTACAGCGACGGCATCGTGATTGACGGCGTTCGCGGAAAAGCCTTGGTGTTCGACCGCTGACGTCAGTCTGCTTTTCATTTGCCTCTGCACTTGTTCAACCCGAGACAGCAATTCCGGACGCCATGCTCATCACCTACAGTCTCTCCGACATATCCGACTACATCGACTGGCTATATTTCTTCCATGCCTGGGGTTTTCCTCCAAAGTATGCAGAGATTGCCACGATTCATGGCTGCGATGCTTGCCGCCATGCATGGGTGAGTCGTTTCCCCACAGACGAGCGTCAGCGTGCCCAGGAGGCTATCAACCTCTTCGGCGATGCGCAGAGAGAATTGTCGCGGATGAGCCGCCACGTGAGCATCCGTTGCCTTGTGGAGCTGCATTCAGCCTGTTCCAAGGATGAGGACATCCTTCTCTTCCTGGACGGAGAATCCACCCCCATCGTGCTACCGATGCTCCGTCAGCAGCGTCCAGGCCAAGACGGTTATTGCCTGTGCCTTTCGGATTTTCTTCCCGAAGAGTCGGATGGAGAGCGTGGCGTGCTGGGCTTGTTTGCCACAAGCGTGACGAACAGCACACCTCCCATCAGTTCGAGCGAGAGTGTGCGTCCCGCTATCGGCTCAATCACGACTCAGGATGCCTACCACAACATGTTGGTCCAGACGCTGTCGGACCGATTGGCCGAAGCAGGTGCCGAGCGCCTTCATCAGGAAGTCCGGACCAAGATATGGGGTTACTGCAAGGATGAGAAACTGGCAATTGGAGATTTGCTCCACTGCCGTTATCAAGGCATCCGTCCTGCAGTGGGTTATCCCTGCCTCCCCGACATCTCGCTGAACTTTCTGCTTGACAGCGTGCTTGACTTGAGCCGCATTGGCATTGATTTGACCGAGCACGGGATGATGATTCCCCATGCGTCCGTTTCCGGTCTGATGTTTTCCGCTCCCGAAGCCCGTTATTTCGCCATAGGGAGTGTGAGCGACGACCAATTATCGGACTATGCCCGCCGCCGGGGCATGGCTCCAACCGAAATCAGGAAATATATAAAATGTTAACACGCGTATTATTCTTATTATTCATACTGCTTCTACTTCCCGACGCTTATATCTACATGACATACGTGCGGAAGTGGACCACGTGTTGGTGGAAGCGCGCATTGTTCTTCGTTCCTTCACTGGCACTGCTGATATATCTTTTCGTAGTGCTGAGCCAGGATGATTTCCGTGCCGTCCATCAGCCGATGGTCGGGACGCTGATGATGGTATTCCTGACCATCACGGTTCCCAAGATGCTGTTCACACTGTTTGACAGCGCCGGGATGGCCTCCGGCAAGCTGGCCGCACGCGTGAAACCCGGTGGTCCACACGACAATGCAGAAGGCCGTGCATCGAAAGAATTGCTCGGCGCCACTGTCCGCCGTTACGTTCGTTTGTTTGCCATGGCTCTTGGCCTTTGCTCCGTATTCATGATTCTCTACGGCTATTTTTGGGGGCGTAACCGCTATGAGGTGAATGAGCAGGAGATCTATTTCGAGCACCTACCCTCCTCTTTCGATGGCTACCGCATCCTTCATTTCTCTGACCTCCACATTGGCACGTTCGATGATGGCCACCGCTCCGACGTGAGCACCATCGCCCAGCTGATCAACAACCAGAAATGCGACATGGTGGTGTTCACCGGCGACATCGTGAATTACGAGGCCGCTGAGTTGAAAGGCTACGAGAAGGCACTTCGCAGCATCAAGGCCAAAGACGGTGTGTTCAGCGTGATGGGCAATCATGACTACGACATGTACCTTCCTTTTGATAGTGAGGCTGAAAAAAAAGCTGACATCGAGCAGATCAAGTCAGCAGAGCGGAGTTATGGCTGGACCCTTCTTCTGAACGAGAACCGAGTAATCCGCCGTGGCAATGACTCCATCGCCGTCATCGGCTCAGAGAACGACGGTCTTCCACCTTGGCCGGCACTCGGCGACCTACCTAAAGCAACGAAAGGATTAAAGGGGTTGGAAAGAAGCGACAGCACCAAGGGACAGCCTCACACATTCTCCGTGTTGCTCACTCATGACCCCACCCACTGGCGCCGCAACGTGTTGCCCGAGACACGTATAGACCTGACGTTGGCCGGCCACACCCATGCCGGTCAGTTCAAAGTACTGGGCTGGTCACCCATCCGTCACAAATACCGTGAATGGTCGGGCGTCTATACCGAAGGTGAACAGGTGCTGAACGTGACCGACGGCATCGGCCAGATATTGCTTCCGTTCCGTTTCGGTGCCTGGCCTGAAGCCGACGTTATTGTACTAAAGAAATATATAAATGAGAACCATGATACTGAAGATACTTTATAAAATATATTCGTTCTGCATCGCTTTGCCGATATTCGTGGTCGCGACGATCGTCACTGCCACGGTGATCATGATTGCCGCCTTGTTTGGCGACAAAGACAACACCGACTATTTCATGTCTAAATGGTGGAGTCGCCTGACCTGCCGCGTCTTCCTGCTCGGTATCCATGTTGAAGGGCGCGAGCTGCTTGACCGCCATCAGTCGTATGTTTTCTTAGCCAATCACCAAGGCTATTTCGACATTTTCCTCACTTACGGTTATCTTGGCCACAATTTCAAGTGGATGATGAAAGAATACCTCTATAAAATACCATTTGTAGGTATCGCCTGCCGAGCATCGGGCCAGATATTCGTTGACGACACCCGTGCCGGCATCACGAAAGCTGTGGAGCAGTCACGCAAGACCCTTCAACGCGGCATGTCGATGGTGATCTTTCCCGAAGGCACCCGCAGCTACGACGGCTCGATGGGAGAGTTCAAGCGCGGTGCGTTCATGCTGTCGAACGAGATTGGACTTCCGGTTGTTCCGATGACCATCAACGGCTCATTCAACGTGTTCAACCGCAAAGCCCGGTCAGTTAGTCACGGCACGCTGTCGCTCCAGATTCACGAACCCATCAGTCCGGATTATTACAAAAGCAAGCCTACGAAAGTGTTCATGCAGGAAGTGTGGGACATCATCAACCGGGATTTGGAACCTGCGATTGTCTGATTTCACCATTCTCCTATCTGAACACAGATTTTTGCTGTTAGCTGTTCTATTGTTGCATGAAATACTAAGCCGCAGACTTGGGTTGGTCCCCAGCCTGCGGCTTAGTATATGTATTTATCAATGATGGGATAAATCCGTTGTTCTACTAAAGATATGTTTACTTCATTGCCAACACGACATCCATGACTTTCTTTCCGATTTCGTCGGCAGCCTGTTCGGATTCCGCCTCAGAATAGACGCGGATGATAGGCTCGGTGTTTGATTTTCTGAGATGCACCCACTTATCCGGGAAATCGATTTTGACACCGTCGATGTCGTTGACCTCCACCTGTGGTTCAGCCTCATACATCTGCTTCACTTTGCGGAGAATGAGGTCAACGTCAGTGGTTGGTTCGAGGTCGATACGGTTCTTGGCGATGAAATAGCTCGGATAGGTTTTTCTCAGTTCGCTCACCTTCTTTCCCTCATGCGCGAGATGGCTGAGGAAGAGAGCGATGCCCACGAGTGCGTCGCGTCCGTAGTGGGCTGCTGGATAGATGACTCCGCCATTACCCTCGCCACCGATAACGGCGCCAGTATCCTTCATCTTTGTAACCACATTGACCTCTCCCACGGCAGCAGCGTTATACTGCATTCCGTAATTCCGAGTGACATCACGCAGCGCCCTTGTGGAGCTGAGGTTGCTGACAGTATTTCCCGGGGTGTGCTTGAGAATATAGTCTGCCACAGTCACAAGCGTATATTCTTCACCATACATTTTTCCATCCTCCTGGATGAAAGCGAGGCGGTCCACATCCGGGTCAACCACAAAGGCCACGTCGTGCTCCCCTTTCTTCATGAGGTTCATGATGTCGGAGAGGTTCTTCTCGAGTGGTTCCGGGTTGTGCTGGAAATCACCCGTTGGCTCATCGTAGAGCGGTGTGATTTTCTCCACACCCAACTGCTGGAGGAGCATCGGCAGGATGATTCCTCCCACTGAGTTGATGGCATCGAACGCCACTTTGAAATGTGCGTTTCGGATGGCAGGAACATCGACAAGTTCGAGATTGAGCACCATGTCAACATGCTTCTGGTTATAGGAGTCATCCTCGCGGTACTTGCCCAATCCATCAACATCCGGATAGTCAAAATCCTCGGCCTCGGCAATTTTGAGCACCTCATTGCCTTCTTCTGCATTGAGGAACTCTCCCTTCTCGTTGAGCAATTTAAGCGCATTCCAATGTCTCGGGTTGTGGGAAGCTGTGATGATGATTCCACCACATGCGTTTTCCATTGTGACAGCAATCTCGGTAGTCGGTGTGGTGGCAAGTCCGATGTTGACCACATCGAATCCCATTCCCATGAGCGTTCCACACACCACGTTCTTGACCATCTCGCCAGAAATGCGCGCATCGCGTCCGACCACGATTTTGTTGGTGTTGACCTTAGTGGTCCTGCGAATGAGAGAGGCATAAGCCGATGTAAACTTCACGATATCCAGAGGGTTAAGGCCTTCTCCGGCTCTTCCTCCGATTGTTCCTCGTATTCCAGAAATAGATTTGATTAAACTCATCTTAATGTTTTTGTAAAAGTAAATTCTGTTGTTGTCCGCAACCTGGCATTGATTTCAATGCCTCTTAGTATGCCATTCCACAGGTGGCTTCAAATTGCAGCCTTAATCCTTTATTTTCCGAGTTCGTAGGAGATTTCGTAATAGTAAGGGAGCACATAGTTGGATGCGTTAGACGTGCCGGAAGAATGCGGCACGATGAGTCTCACCTTAGCCTGTTTTCCTGCATTCCGGGTGAGTCGGATATAATCGAGCGGCTTGAGCCACCCTGCAGGCACATATCCACTGTACGCCTGCCTCATCCTTCCTTCAGTGAAGGAAGCCGAATAGCTTCTGCCCTGATGTTTGTAGGTGCAGAGCATCTTATCTACGATGGCAGAGACATAGTAGTTACTGATGGTGGTGTCGGCATTTTGAATGTCGTATTCAAAGAATCGGCAAAGCAACACCTTCGAGATGGTGCTGTCGGCCTGCTCCTTCGCCATCTCCACCATGTTTTTGCCCTCGCCTTTTCTGACAATCTGCATGTAGATACCATCCTCATTGAAGAGAACGAACTCATTTTCATCCACATTGGTGAGTGAGTCCTGCTCCAGGAAGGTTGACTCACTGATGACCTTGATAGGTCCGACCAACTCATTGTCTTTTAGGAATTTGTTGATGGAATTCTTTTCCTTGTCCTTCATTTCTGCGTATGTTTCTCCATCGTTGCATGCGGCAAGAAACAATTGGGAAGCGGCAAGTGTGGCGAAAGCCACTACCATCAATATCAGTTTTTTCATTTTACAGCATCGAAATTTATAATTTCGGCAAAGTTATGGAAAAATATCGAGATAATGCCATAGAGAAGGAAAAAAGTTGTTAAAGTGCAAGTTAAGAAACGATAAAAAAACAACATTCCTCATTTTAACATGACCAAACAGTATGCCTTACTTTCATCTTTTGGGCTCTTTTTGCCCCTTTTCTCAGTCATGATGCCCGCATCACTCCTTCGAAAACGAACAAAAATATCTCCAAAATCTGAAAAAACTGAGGCAACTTGTTTTTTCATCATTTCTAAACTTGCATAAAACGATAGGATGTTTTATATTTGCAAGTTAATATCAACGGTTATTGCCTGCGGTTCATCCACAGAAGTTCCGTTCATTCATCATGTCCGAGGAAAAGAACACCAACATACAGCAATCCAGCAGCTCTTCGTCAGCCAATTCCGCTTCCAAGAAGAGCAGCCTCACCCGCCGCGTCTGGAAAGTGGCGAAGTGGGTGTTGCTATCCCTTCTTTTCCTGATTATCCTTATCCCGATTTTGCTTTATATCCCTTTCATTCAACGCTTTGCCATAGACAAAGCGAGCGAATGGCTGTCGGAAGAGACCGGCATGGAAGTGAGCGTGGGCAAGTTCAGTCTGGGCTTCCCTCTTGACTTGGAGATGGGCGATGTGCTTGCCGTTGAGAATGGCGACACCGTTTTGTTTGCAGAGAACTTGGAAGCCAGCGTCCAGCTGCTCCCACTGCTGAGTGGCAAGGTGGTGGTGGACAAGGTTCAGCTTGACAACACCCACTTGCACACAAAAGACCTGATTGCCTCGATGCGCTTAGAAGGCCATGTGGGTTCACTGACGGTGCGTGCCGACAGCATAGACCTGAGCAATGAATTCGGGCGATTGAACCACATCGGCCTGCGCGACACCGACCTGACGATAGCAATGGCAGACTCCGTTCCTGAGGACACCACCGTGAGTGAGCCGACGAAATGGAAGTTTCAGATTGATGATTTGCATCCAGAGAACGTGAAACTCCGCCTGCAGCTCGCCCCTCAAGCCGACAGCACTCAGATTGCGCTGAACCTGGGCGACGGTCATATCCGCGGAACCGCCGACTTGGGCAACTCCCTCTTCAGCTTTCCGGGCCTCACGCTTGAGAATTCCTCCGTTTCGTACCGTTCGGGCAGCGAGATGGACCTGACCGCCGACTTCGAGAAGTTAGGTACCGACGCCTCTCTGAACACCGAGAAAGGCTCCTACAAGCTTTCCGGCCTGCAGTTAGACAAAGCCGCCGTGGCCCTCAATTCGGGCAGCAGCATGTCGGTGGGCCTGAACAGTGAGTCAATCCGCCTGAACGGCGACATCGACCTTACCACCAACCAGTTTGCCTTCACCGACATCGCGCTCGACCAGCCACGGGTGAACCTGGATCAGCATCCCGACATGACGCTGGCCGTAGATGCCGAACGTATCACGCTGGATTCCAACCTCGACATGAACACCTCGGTGTATCATTTCACGGGCATCGAGCTCGACAATCCCGACGTGAGCCTGAACCAAGGCCGCGACATGGACCTGAGTGTGAAGATGCAACGTGCCGCTTTGGACGGTCACTTGAACATGGCCTCTGGCGAATACGATTTCCAAGAAGTGTCGCTCCACAAGCCAGACTTGGCTCTGCGTCAAGGACGCGACATGAGCCTCGACCTGTCGATGGATCAAGCTTACCTGAACGGCAAGCTCAATATGAGCACCTCCAACTACGGCTTCGACGACATCATCCTGCGCAACTCCTCGATGAAGATGCGTCAGGGCAAAAACATGTCGGTTGACGTATCGTCCGCCAAGACATCGCTGAATGCGAATCTGGATCTGAACAACTCCGTCTATGGCTTTGACGACGTCCGGATGTCGGGCACTGACGTGGCGATGAAAGTGGGTAATGACATGAACATATCAAGCCGTATTGGCAAAGGCTCTCTGAACGGCAAGCTCGACATGAACCGCGAGCAATACACCTTCAGCAACATCGCTCTTGACCAAACCGACATGCAATATGACAACGGCATCGGCAAACCATCAAAAGGATTCGACGCCTCCCACATCGCAATGAAGGGCGTGAACAGCAGCATCGCCAAAGCCCAATACAGCGGTGACGGCAGTCTGGAACTGGACATCCGCCATCTGTCGGGCCAGGAGCGGAGCGGCCTTACGCTGCGAGAATCCCGCGGACGCGTCAAGATGGACAACCGTCGCCTTGCCTTGCAGGGCTTTGACGTTCAGACTCCGAGCTCAAGCATGAAGATGGACTTCGCGATGGACATGAACGCTTTCGACAGCCCTGTGCGTGGCCGTCAGCCTGGCAAGTTCGACGTGAACCTTGACGGAACGGTGGGCAAACAAGACATGGTGCTCTTCCTCGACGACCTCTATCCGGACTTCAAACGTCACTGGCCATCAAAGAACCTGCGACTGAAAACCAACGCCACCGGCAACCTCCAGAACCTCCAGGTGAAGAACCTGGAAGCCCGGATGGACGGCGTGATGGACGTGAAAGGCAGCCTCAACGCCCGCGGTCTGGACAGCGACAACCTGGCACTGACCAGCACATTTGACGCAAAAATCCACAACACCGACTTTGTGAAGAGTTTCGTCGATGCTGACAAACTGAAAGATCTGAATCTTCCGAGCAGCCTCGCCCTTGCCGGCAATGCCCGTTACGACAGCAGCGGCATGTATGCCAAAGCCCACGGCCACATCGGCGACATGGCTGTAAACATGGACGGCACGTTGAACCTCGACAGCGAAGACTATGATTTCATTGCCGACCTGAAAGACTTCCGCCTGCGCGACTTCCTCCCGAAGGGTGAGCATGTGGAGCTGACTGGCTACGTGGCAGCCAAAGGTCACGGATTCGACCCTTACGCCCCGACCACCACATGCAGCGCCACCCTCGACATCAGCCGCGCCCGCTACGAGCAATATGAACTTCAGAACATCAACGGCACCTTCGACCTGTTCAAAGGTGACTTCGACGTAAACATGAACGTGAAGGATCCTAAGCTGATGACCTCATTGACCGGTCACGGCACAGCGAAACAGAACAAGGTGAAAGCCGACCTGGATCTCGACCTGGGCTATGCCGACCTTCAAGCCCTCGGTCTGTATGACGGTGCCTTGTCGTTCAGCACGAAAGGTAAATTCAATATAGACACCGACCTAGACCATCTTTTGAAAGCCACCGCAAGGATAGACGACTTCAACATGGTGATGGACGGTGACAGCCTGACAGCGGAATATCTTGACCTCTACGCAGAGACGACGAACGACACGACGGTGGTTGACATGAAGAGCGACGACCTCTCACTCGAGTTCTTCTCCCCTCACAACATCCTTGTCCTTGCCGACAAATACCAGCAGGTGGGCGAACGTGCGACCCGTTTCGCCAAGCAGCGGATGCTGAACATCAACCTGCTGAAACGCCATCTGCCAGAAGCCACGCTGAAAGTTGCGATGGGCAACAACAACCCCGCTTCCCGCCTGCTTCAGCTTCAAGGCATCACGTTCAAAGAGTTGAAAGCCGACCTGACGACTGACTCCATCACAGGTGTGAAAGGCTTGCTTGCTTTAGACAGCCTGAGCGCCGACTCCATTCAGGTGGAGACCGCCCGAATCGACATCCTTCAAGACACCACCGCCGTGACCTTCGGCTCATTTGTGAAATTCCCAGACCAGGAGCGATTTGACGGTTTCAGCGCCAACCTGGACGGCTACGTGAAGATGGACCAGATCATGGCCACGGTGCGCCACCGCGACAGCAAAGGTGACACGGGGCTGAACCTGGGTATGTTGGTGAACTTCACCGACAGCGGATATATAGGCAAGCTGATACCAGAGAAGCCTATCTTGGCTTACGACAGCTATCAGCTGAACGACGACAACGTGGTCATGCTCGACACGCTGAACCGCCTGTTTGCCGACGTGCACCTGCGCTCCCTCGCCGACAGTTGCCGCATTGATATCGCAGCCGACCCGAAGGATGCCAACCTAGACATCACCGCCCATATCCAGGACCTGAACATCGGCAAGCTCTCAGCCATGATTCCGTCGCTGGCTCCGATGGAAGGTATCGCCGACATCAACGCCACCTACAAGCAAGATGAGCAGAAACTGACGGTAAGCGGTGACGCTGGCCTTAACCAGTTTGTGTTTGACGGTACCAAAGTGGGCGACGTTTTGACCAACTTCAGCTATGAGCCGCTTGACAGCACCCTTCATCAAATCAGCGCCACAGCAAGCCACAACGGCCTCGGCGTGTTCAATGTGGACGGCACCTACGACAGCGGTGGCGAAGGCTCGGTCAACGCCGACGTGAAATTCACAGACTTCCCACTTTCGATGACCGCCCCATTCATACCAGACCAGCTGTTCGTGCTCGATGGCACAATGGGAGGTGCGCTCCATGTGGGCGGTCCATTGAGCCAATTGAACATCAATGGTGAGTTGGTTCCCGACAGCATGGTGGCCAATTCCGACATCTATTCCCTGAAGCTACGGTTTGAGGACAGCCCAATCACAGTGGAAGACAGCCGCATCAGTTTCAACGACTACAAAATTTATGCTGCGGGCAAGGAGCCACTGACACTGAGAGGATGGTTCGACATGAGCGACATGGACGCTATGGAGATGAACCTGAGTCTCTATGGCAAAAACTTCAACCTGATGAACGCCCCACGTACTAAGCGCTCGATGGTGTTCGGCAAGATGGACGGTGACTTCTTTGCGAGGGTGAACGGCACGTTTGACGACCTGCGGATCCGTGGATTGGTGAAGGTGCTTCCAACCACAGAGCTGACCTACATCATGGCCAACACGCCATTGTCGGTGGATTACCGCATGAGCGACATCGTGACGTTCGTGGATTTCGACCAGCCACCACCTGATAAAAAAGACCGTCCAAAGCCCGTATTCTCTGGCCTCGACATGCTGCTGAACCTCGTTGTAGAAAACGGTTCAGAATTCCACTGCGAATTCTCCGCCGACCGTCAGAGCTACATTGATTTTGAGGGCGAAGGATCGTTCAACATGAGCTACACCCCTCAAGGCACAATCTCGCTGATTGGCCGCTACACGATCGACGAAGGTGAGATGAAATACACGCTGCCAGTGATCCCGCTGAAGACCTTCACCATCACCCCTGGCAGCTACGTGGAGTTCACCGGCAACCCAAGCGACCCTACGCTGAACTTCTCGGCAAACGAAGAGACAACTGCCACGGTGAGCAGCGAGTCCACCTCAAGCCGTTCGGTGAAGTTCAAGACTGGCCTCGATGTGAAAGGCACATTGAACCAGATGGAGTTGCTGTTCACGATAGACGCTCCTGAAGACGTGGGCGTGAGGAACGAGTTGGAGACGATGAGTATGGAAGAGCGCAACAAGCTTGCCGTTGCGATGCTATGCACCGGCATGTATCTGTCAGCCAACAACTCATCCAGCTTCGACGGCAACAACGCCTTGAACAACTTCCTTCAGAACGAGATCAACAACATCGCCGGCAAAGCACTCAGCACGACGGTGGATGTGAACATGGGTCTGGAACAAACCACCCGCGACGACGGCACGACCCGCACCGACTATTCATTCCGTTTCTCCCGCCGTTTCTTCAACAACCGTCTGAACGTGATTGTGGGTGGCAAGGTGAGCAGTGACGGTAATGCCTCACAGAACGAAAGCGGCGCCTACATCGACGACGTATCGTTGGAATGGCGTCTGGACAATGGCGGCAACCGCTTCATCCGTCTCTTCCATGAGATGAACTACGAAAATATGTTTGAAGGCCAGCTGATTTCAAACGGCGTGAGCTACATTTTCCGTAAGAAGCTGGACAAGTTGTCGGATTTATGGAAAAAGAAAAGCCAGAAGTGAAACCATCCATCATCAACCACACAACGAATGCGGGACCAGGATGTCCTCCCCACCCCCGCCCCAAAGCTATGCATATACTGAAACACGCCATATACCTGTTATTGCTGCTGGTTCTTGCCGGCTCCTGCTCCACTGTTGACAACATGCCGGAATGGGAGCGTCTGTACACTGGCATCAAGAAGACCGAGATACACGACCAGAAAAAGACTTACGAAGAAAGCGTGGCGGTGTCGGAAGTGAAAGCCGCACTGGCCTACGCTCCGAACAACTCATTGTTCGGCAGTTCTTCAGTCCGCTCCATCTTCCCTATCGGTCTTTGGATTCACGACCGCTTTGAAGGCTTGAAAAATCCGACAGGTTTTGACAAATGGCTGAACCGTTCCTTCGGTTCGGAGTATGTGACGGTGAATGCCGTGAATCCCGCCACGCGCACCAAGATCGCCACGAACACCCTCCAGAACTACGGCTATTTCAACGGCTACGTGGACTACAAGCTGATTGATCAGAAAGACCCCCGCAAGCAAAAAATCAAATACGACATCCACCTCGGCGAGCCCTACAAGCTTCACACCGTGAAATACCTGTTCAAAGGTCGTCAGGACAGTATCGTGCAGGCTCATTTCGATGAGCGCTACCTGCATGAGGGTGACCAATTCTCAGTGGTGAACCTCGATGAAGAGCGGAGCCGTCTGGTGAACGACATGCGCGACAACGGCTACTTTTATTTCCGCGATGACTACCTCAGCTATTTCGCCGACTCCACCCGTCACGACAAAGAGGTGGAGCTGATAGTGGGTCCCCACCCCGATGCCCCCATCCACTCGCAAAAGCAGATGAACATCGGAAGTGTTCGCGTGGCCATACGGAAAAACATTCCCCAGTCTGGCAACCGCCAGTCATCCCTCCGCGACAGCACCGTTTCCGACTCTGTACGCCGCGCAGAACGGCGCCGTTTGATTGCCTACGACGACAGCTTGGTGAAAGACGACATCAAGTTCGTGTATCAGGGTGAGGACCTTCCCATCAGCCACAATGTGCTGAAACGCAACATCAAGATAGAGCCCAAACAGCTGTACCAAAAATCACTGTTCGATGAGACAACCCGCAACATCAGCAACATGCAGATGTTTAGGCAGATTCAATGGAACTACACCCCACGCGACACGACCGACTCTTGCAACGTACTCGACGTGAACCTGAACCTGACGATGGACCAACCCATCGACGTGGAAGCCGAGTTCAGCTTCACTCAAAAAAGCAACGACCAGGTAGGTCCCCACGGCAAGGTGTCGTTTGCCAAACGCAATGCCTTCGGTCACGGTGAGACGATGAAAGTGGATTTGATTGGTTCCTACGAGTGGCATACCAAGAGTGTGAAATACGAAGGTGAGACCCCACCCGACTCCTACGAAGCCGGTCTGAACTTCTCGCTTTCCTACCCATGGCTCGCCTTCCCCGGTTTATCGAAAAAGCGTTTCAAATTTCCTTCATCCACCACCTTCAAAGCCGACATCGACCATCTGAACCGCGCCGGTTATTATCGCCTGCTGACTTTCGGGCTGGAAGCAAAATACAATTTCCAGACTTCCCCCTTCATCAAACATGAGGTGATTCCACTGACTGTGAAGTACAACCACCTGCTTGCCACGACTGAGAAATTCGACTCGATCAGTATTGACAATCTGGCCATCTACATGTCGATGAGCGACCAGTTCATCCCAGCCATGCAATACACCTTCACCTACGACAACTCGAGCCGTCCGCTCTCGCGCTCCATCACCCACTTCGACTTCACGGTGAAAGAGGCAGGCAACCTGATCAACGGAGTGAGCACACTCAGTGGCCGCAAATACAGCGAAGAAGACAAAGAGATTTTCGGCACTCCATACGCCCAATTCATCAAGCTTCAAGGTCAGCTGATCAACTATTTCAAACTGACCGACAACAGCACGCTTGCCACAAGGCTGAAAGGCGGTGTGATTTGGTCGTACGGGAACTCCTCTTTCGCCCCTTACAGTGAGATGTTCTTCATCGGTGGCGCCAACTCCATCCGTGCCTTCACTGCCCGTTCCTTCGGTCCTGGTTCCTACTACGAACCCGCCCTCCGCCGCATGTCGGTTTTTCAAGTGGGTGACATCCTGTTGGAAGCCAATGCCGAATATCGTTTCAAGATGCTGAGCAACCTGTATGGCGCCCTTTTCCTTGATGCCGGCAACATCTGGATGTTGAAGGAAGACCTATTCTATGAAGGAGGAAAGATCGGTGAGACCAACTTCCTGAAGTCGATAGCCCTCGGCACCGGCTTCGGCTTACGCTACGACCTGAAGTTCCTGGTTCTTCGACTGGACCTCGGTATCGGTATCCATGCCCCTTACGACACAGGCAAGCGCGGGTACTACAACATTCCAAAATTCAAGGACGGTATAGGCATCCACTTTGCCGTCGGCTACCCATTCTAATGAAAAACCACTCCATCCACTTGACTGCAGTGCTCACAACGTGCTGTGGTGAAGTGTAGGCAAAGATACAGACATGGCAAAAGACAAGATTTCATACGTATGCACCTCTTGCGGTTATGACTCTCCGAAATGGCTGGGCAAATGTCCGTCGTGCGGTGAGTGGGACACGTTCAAAGAATTCCGTGAGAAGAAGGGCACGAAACGTGTGCTGACCGGTTCCGATGGTTTCAGCATGAGCACTGGCAGCAGCCCAGTTGCGATGAGTCAGATTCAGACGAGCGACGACCCCCGCATCAACCTTCATGACCCCGAATTGAACCGCGTGCTGGGCGGAGGCTTGGTCCCCGGTTCGCTGACATTGCTCGGCGGCGAGCCCGGCATCGGCAAATCGACACTGATTCTTCAGACAGTGCTTCGACTGACCGACAAGAAAGTGCTGTATGTTAGTGGTGAGGAGAGTGCCCGCCAGCTGAAACTTCGTGCCGACCGGATTATGGAGAATCCTCTGTCGTCAGGCGAGCCAGCCCCAGCCCAGGATCCTTCGGTGCTGGTGGTTTGCGAAGCGATGATGGAGACCATCTTCAAGCATATAGAAAGCGTGGAACCAGACATCGTGGTGATTGACTCCATCCAGACGATGGCCACCGAAAACATTGAGAGTTCTCCGGGCAGTGTGAGCCAGATCCGCGACTGTGCCGCCCAGCTGTTGAAGTTCAGCAAGGAGAGCGGCACACCAGTGATTCTGATTGGGCATATCAACAAGGAAGGAAGCATCGCAGGTCCAAAGATACTGGAGCACATGGTTGACACCGTCCTTCAGTTTGAGGGTGACCAGCAATATATGTACCGGATTGTGCGTGCCATCAAGAACCGCTTCGGGAGCACCGCCGAGCTTGGCATTTACGAGATGGTTCAGAATGGTCTCCGACCTGTGAGCAACCCATCAGAGCTGCTGCTTTCCGACATTGAGCAGAGCGAGGGGCTGAGCGGTGTGGCGATAGGCTGTGCGATTGAAGGTGTGCGGCCATTGCTTATAGAAGCGCAGGCGTTAGTGAGCACGGCTGCCTACGGCACTCCCCAGCGACTTGCCACCGGCTTCGACACACGGCGTCTGAATATGTTGCTGGCGGTGCTTGAAAAACGGATTGGCTTCAAGCTGGCTCAGAAAGACGTGTATCTCAACATTGCCGGCGGCATCCGCGTAACCGACCCAGCCACCGACCTGAGCATCATCTCCTCCATCCTGTCGAGCAATGTGGATAGTTCGATTGACCGCAAGACGTGCATGTGTGGAGAAGTGGGATTGAGCGGCGAGATCCGTCCAGTGAGCCGGATCCTGCAACGGATCAGCGAGGCAGAGAAGTTGGGCTTCGACACGATCATCGTGCCTCAATCAAACATGAACGGCATCGACATCAGCAAGTACAGCATCCACATCCGCGGCGTTAGAAAGGTGGAGGAAGCATTCCGGGAGCTATTTGGATAAACAGAACATCCATGATGTTTTGATGTCCCCCAGATTGAGTCTGCAAATCCCAAACAGAAAAACGGAAATATGAAGTTGGAATAGTTTTCAACTGCTTCCATCTGACAAAACACAACACTAACTAAACACATATATGAAAAAACTACTAACTACCATTTGTGTCATCCTTGCCTGTGCTCTCAGTGCAAGCGCACAAATCCAGACCAATGCCGGTGTCCAGTATCTGCAATGTATGCAGAAAGACATGTCGGCCGACTTCAACGATTTGTCCAACACCTATTTCCTGGCCGACTCCCTTGTCTCTTTCGACCACATGAAGGGCGAGGGAATGCTTAATTGGAAACGTTACCGCCTGTCGCCCCGTCAGGCATTCAATCTAAATGGCTATTGGCCCGTGAGGATG
>R25__coassemble_217_pt1 | contig 37315 bp, 30 predicted proteins | sample R25__metabat2_high_PE_055 | metagenome-assembled genome bin R25
CTACTGGTGGATATTGCTCAAAATTGATTTGGGTGTCTCATTCAGAAAAACAGGATGCATCACGAACGGAAGAAACTTTTTTTCTATTTTCTTTTGTCATGTCGCAAAAAAAGTGTACCTTTGCAACGCTTTTCGGATTTGAGGCCTCCTGCCTCAGAGAAAATGCACGGGGTATAGCGCAGTTGGTAGCGTTCCTGGTTTGGGACCAGGCGGTCGCGTGTTCGAGTCACGCTGCCCCGACGCAATCACTTTTTGGAAAATCATCACGGGGTATAGCGCAGTTGGTAGCGTTCCTGGTTTGGGACCAGGCGGTCGCGTGTTCGAGTCACGCTGCCCCGACTACTCTAGAAGGCTGTGAGGGATGGAACGTTGTTCTGTCCCTTTTTTATTTACTTTTTCTCACGAATCAATTCTTCTCAATATGACGAACGACTGGAAAGACCGATTGGGCGTGGTTTTCTCCACCAACCAAGACTATAATTATGAATACGATGAGCCGCAAGAGCAGGAAACTTTGCCGCCTGGGCAACAGAAACTCCGTGTGGCCATCGAAAAGAAAGGACGGGGTGGGAAAGTTGCCACCATCGTGAAGGGATTCGTTGGAACAGATGCCGACAGGGGTAAACTTGAAAAAATGTTAAAGACAAAATGTGGCGTGGGTGGCTCTTCCAAGGATGGGCTGATCATCCTTCAGGGAGATATCCGCGACAAAATCATTCAGTTACTTAGGGATTTGGGATATACCAACACGAAATAAGCGCATGTGGCTTGAACCGTGTCTTCTCTTTTTCTAACCATCCCACGTATTAAAAAAATATAAAAAGGCTACATATCCCGCCAAAAAATCGTATCTTTGCAATATCTTAAAGAATTGATAAGAATATATGTAGGAAGTTGGGTGAAGATTCACCCTTTTTGGATTTTAAATTGATATTATGTGTAGGATTATTGCATTGGCAAACCAAAAAGGTGGAGTGGGGAAAACGACGACGACAATCAATCTGGCGGCTTCTCTCGCCACGATGGACAAGAAAGTGCTCGTCATCGATGCAGACCCACAAGCCAACGCCTCTTCTGGACTCGGTGTTGATATTCAACAGGTGGAAACCTCTATCTATGACTGCATCATCAGCACCGTACTCGCCGAAGCCAATAAGAACGAGAAGGCTATCGATCCTCATGAGGCTATCTACACCACAGACCTAAAAGGACTTGATATCATTCCAAGCCATATCAATCTTGTGGGAGCGGAAGTGGAGATGATCAATCTCAACAACAGGGAAATGGTCATCAAGAATATGCTCAAGGCACTCACAGCAGAATATGATTACATCCTCATCGACTGCTCACCATCACTTGGTTTGATTACTACCAACGCACTCGCAGCTGCTGACTCGGTCATTATCCCCGTGCAATGTGAATATTTTGCACTTGAGGGAATCACAAAGCTGCTGCAGACCATCAAAATCATCAAGTCGAAAATCAACCCAAGGCTTGAAATTGAAGGATTCCTGCTCACGATGTTCGACTCACGTCTCAGGTTGGCCAACCAAATCTATGATGAGGTGAAGCGCCATTTCAAGGAGCTGGTGTTCAAAACCGTGATCCAACGTAACGTAAAGCTGAGCGAGGCGCCAAGTCATGGTATTCCATGTATCCTTTATGATGTTACATCAACAGGAGCGAAAAACTATCTCGCATTGGCGAAAGAACTCATCGAAAAGAATAAGTAAATATAACAAAACAAAATAATGGCTGTAAAGAAAAAATTTTCTGCGCTCGGAAGAGGACTCGATGCACTCATCTCGACGGAAGATGTGGTGACCAACGGGTCGGATACCATCAGTGAGGTGGATATCGAACTGATCGAGGCGAATCCGAATCAGCCAAGACGCGAGTTCAATGAGGAGGCGCTGCAGGAACTCGCCGACTCCATTGCCGAAATCGGTATCATCCAGCCTATCACGCTGAGGAAACTCAACAATGGGAAATATCAGATTATCGCTGGGGAAAGAAGATGGAGGGCGTCGATGAGGGCAAAACTCAAGGCCATACCGGCATATATCAAGACGGTGGACGATGAGAACCTCATGGAAATGGCCCTTGTGGAGAATATCCAGCGTCAGGATCTCAATGCCATTGAAATCGCATTGGCATACCAGCAGCTGATTGAACAATACGGCCTCACTCAGGAGAAGTTGGCAGAGAAGGTGGGAAAGAAAAGGGCTACAGTGGCCAATTTCCTCCGACTCCTCAAACTGCCGGCACCAGTGCAGATTGGACTCAGAAACGGTCTCATCGATACCGGACACGCCAGGGCGCTACTTGCCATCGACGACCCGAAGAAACAGGTTAAGGCCTACAACGAGACTGTCAACAAAGGGCTTTCGGTCAGGATGGTGGAACAGATGGTGAAGAAAGAAAAGAACACGACCGAAGGAAAGAAAAAACAAGAGAACGATGGAACGGCGCAAATGACGCGACAGATGGCGGAGCAAATCCAAAAAGCCCTTAACACAAAGGCAGTGGTGGTGGCAGACGCCAAAGGAAAGGGAAAAATCACCATCTCGTTCGATTCCATCGAACAAGCCTCCAAAATCATTGAGAAACTGACTTGAATAGCGTATGCCGACTATCGGCCGAATAACGCAATAACTGAATAAATGACGATGAAATCTGTTTGCTGCAAATACCTTCTGTGTGCTGTCATGGCAATGATGATGGGCATGGAGATTCAGGCGCAAAACAACACTGTACCCGCAGCGCAGAGACATCGCGAGGACAATGCCAGAAAGATGGTCGTTGCTGACCCTCAACGGCAAGATGTTAAAGAATCCAAAAATACAGATGCCGCCCACAACATTCAACTGCAAGACAGCGTTCTTGTTATAGGGGGGCAGCAAAAAGAAGATACAATCCTCGTTCAGCAGGATTCAGCGGGAATGGGAATGATTCTCCTGCAACCAACCGACACGTTGGTGAATACTTCTCTCACCATTAACACGGATAGGTGGATTCCTGACCCGAAAAAAGCATTGTGGATGGCGATTGTCATTCCGGGAGGAGGACAGATCTACAATAAGAAATACTGGAAGCTGCCAATCATCTACGGGGGATTCTTGGGATGCCTTTACGCTTTGAGTTGGAACAACACCATGTATCATGATTATGCAAGGGCGTTTATCGATATAACGGACTCTAACCCGGAAACCAAGAGCTACGAGAATTTCCTGCCGATCAATTATGATGTCAGCGCAAATGCAGAACGGCTCCAAACGCTCTTCAAGAAAAAGAAGGATTATTACCGAAGGTATCGCGACCTCAGCATTTTCTGCACAATTGGAGTTTATGCACTTTCCATCATCGACGCATACGTCGATGCGGAACTTTCCAGTTTCGACATCAGCCGAGACCTCAGTATGAAGGTTAGGCCTTCCATCATCCACGACAGCGCCACTGCCATGCATAATGGCAACTCCTATGGAGTGAAGTGCGCATTCGCATTCTGATTTTTGAAATCAGAACAATTCTGACAACTAACACATAGCATACGCGTCCATAACAAGGGGCGTGGTGATAAAATAATTTTTTTATGAGAAAATTTCTTTCACTGACTGCATTCGCAGTTCTAACCACAACCAGTTTGGCTGTTGCGCAAGACAACGAAAACTACAATCAGTACGAAAATCAATATGCGGCACAGAATGCCGAGATGCCAGCCACAATGGCACCGACAAGAGAAGTCCTCATGCAAGACTACAATAACAGGACTTACTTGAAGGAGAATACGCCTAACTATGGCGTGAGAAGCAATGGAGATGCCAGCGACCTCACCATCGAGCAGCGGTTGAAGAGAATCCAGACGACAATGGAACTCCCGCTCAACAGCATCACCAAGCCGTACATCAACAAATATGCAAATCAAATGAAACGCTCGGTGAGTGTCATGCTTGCAGCCATGAACTTCTACCGGCCAATCTTCGAAAACGCACTCGAGAAATACAACCTCCCTTACGAGCTGGAATTCCTGCCAGTTATTGAGTCGGCACTCCGACCAGGAGCCACCTCACCTGCAGGAGCTGCAGGACTCTGGCAATTCATTCCGTCAACCGGAAAAAGATACGGATTAGTAATCAACACACTCGTGGATGAAAGAAGGGATCCAGTGAAATCCACCGATGCTGCTTGCAGATATCTCAGAGACCTCTATAACAGGTTCGGCGACTGGAGCCTTGCCATCGCAGGTTACAACTGTGGAGAAGGTGCCGTGCAGAAGGCGCTTGCCAGGGCTGGCGGACGAGAGGGAAAAACATTCTGGGACATCTACAACTACCTGCCGAGGGAAACAAGAGGATATGTGCCGGCATTTGTGGGAGCCACTTACATTATGAACTACTACTGTGAGCATGGAATCTCTCCGATGAGAGCCTCTCTTCCAGAACAGGCCGACACCGTGGTGGTGAAGAACAATGTCAGACTCTCAAAAGTGGCTACGGAGTGTGGGGTCTCACTCGACCAAATCAAGGCTCTCAATCCGCAGTTCCGACAGGACATCGTACCGGCCAACTACGCTGTCACACTCCCTGCACAGGCGGCTGTGAACTTTGCTGAACGCCAGGACGAGATTTCTGCCAGCGCATACACCTCTTCTGTCAACTATGCCATGAACGAATCCAATTCTTACGGAAAAAGACGCAGCGGATATTACTACAAACGCCGCAGATAAACACAGAACATTTAATTCGGGTTTCTGCCTATGGACGACGATTACAAGGAGAAACAGAAAGAGGATGCTGAGGAACAAATGGTGGAAGAAGCCTACCAGAAATTGGTGAAGGCATACCTCGAAACGAAACATAGAAAAAAAACTGATATCATCCAGAAGGCTTTCAACTTTGCCAAGTTTGCACATAGGGGAGTGAGAAGGCTTTCTGGTGAACCGTATATTATGCACCCGATTACGGTGGCACAGATTGTGTGCTCCGAAATCGGACTTGGAAGCACCTCGATTTGTGCCGCTCTGCTTCACGATGTGGTGGAAGACACCGACTACACCGTGGAGGACATAGAGAACATGTTCGGACCGAAAATCGCACAAATCGTTGACGGACTTACGAAAATCGCAGGTGGAATTTTCGGCGAGAATGCGTCGGCACAGGCAGAGAACTTCAAGAAGCTCCTGCTGACCATGAACGACGATATCAGGGTGATCCTTATCAAAATTGCCGACAGATTGCACAACATGAGGACACTCGGATCGCAACCGAAAAACAAGCAGTACAAAATCGCAGGAGAAACACTCTATATCTATGCCCCCCTGGCTCACCGGCTCGGACTCAACAGAATCAAGAACGAGTTGGAGAACCTCAGTTTCCATTATGAGCATCCGCAGGAGTATGATGCCATCGTGGCTAAGCTCAAGGACACTGAAGAACACCGAAACACCGTGTTCGATGAGTTCACAAAACCAATCTCTGCTGAACTCAACCGTATGGGCATACAGCATGAAATCAAGGCCAGGATCAAAACACCATATTCCATCTGGAAGAAGATGAAAACCAAGAATGTGGAGTTTGAGGAGGTCTTCGATATTCTCGCCGTCAGAATCATCTTTGAACCGAAAGACGAAAAGAATGTGCTGCAGGAATGTTTCAATATCTACGTCACCATGTGCAACTTCTACAGGTCGCACCCCGACAGGCTCAGGGACTGGGTGACTCATCCTAAGGCTAATGGATATAAGGCGCTCCACGTCACTCTCATGTCGAAACAGGGTGAGTGGATTGAAGTGCAGATCCGGTCCAGGAAAATGGATGAGATTGCTGAGAAAGGTGTGGCGGCGCACTGGAAATACAAGGACGGTGACGAAAACCTATCGGAAGGGGAGGCGGAAACGGAACTTGAGAAATGGCTTACCACAATCAAGGAGTTGCTCGACGACCCACAGCCCGATGCCATGGACTTCCTCGACACCATCAAGCTTAACCTTTTCGCCTCGGAGATTTTTGTCTTCACCCCTAAGGGAGAGCTAAAGACACTTCCGGCAGGAAGCACAGTGCTCGACTTTGCCTTCTCCATCCATTCCATTCTTGGAAGCCATTGCATCGGAGCAAAGGTGAACCATAAACTTGTGGCGGTGAGCCATAAGCTCAATAGTGGCGACCAGGTGGAGATTCTTGCTGCCAACACGCTCAAGGTAAAGAAGGAATGGCTGAAAATGGCCACGACGGCCAAGGCCACAAACAAGATTCATGCCATTCTTAGAAAAGAGGAGAATAAAAAGAGAAAAGCTGGAGAGGATGCCGTCAAGGCTTTCTTTGAGAAGGAGGAACTGCCTTACAATTCTGTAGGCGTGGAGAAAATCTGCAAGCTCCATCATCTCGACAATGTGCAACAACTCTATCTCAATATTGCAGAGGGAACTATCCAGCTTGGAACCAAGGAAGTGGATGCCGTGAAGAAAAAAGCGGGAGGTGGAGGTGGTGGATGGAAACGCCTTTTCCCTTTCACCAAAAAGAAGAGTGGGCAGGACCAGCAGCAAAGCACTCCGAAAACGGAGGAGAAAATCAACAAGAAGAAAGGCATCGTCATCGACGACGAGGCACTCAACGGAAAGTATGTGCTCGCCGATTGCTGTAAACCGATTCCGGGTGACTTGGTGATGGGATACATCAATGAGAAGAAGCAAATCACCATCCATAAAGTCAACTGTAGGATTGCCGACAGGCTCAAGGCCAACCATGGAAATAGAATCGTGGAGGCAAGGTGGAACCTCAGTGGTGTCAACACTTTCCTCGCAAAAATACAAATCCAGGGACTCGACCGAATCGCCATGCTCAACGACATCACGAAGGTGATCTCAACACAGCACAATGTCAATATGAAAAAACTCGTGGTGGAGTGCGACAACGACATCTTCAATTGCACCATTCAGCTCATGGTGAAAAATACGGGAGAGGTCGATGACCTCATCAAGAATCTCAAGGAAGTCAAGGGAATCAACTCTGTCAACCGACTCTGACGTGAACCGTCGTCTACTGTCTGTCCAACCGCCACCAGCGTAGGGACATGGAGAGGGCAACAACAGAGAAAGATTAGTCTAATGTATTGTTTAACCAATGTCATATCGAAATCTATGAAGTACATCTCCTTTTTCATTTCTTTGCTGTTTGCAGTCAGTCTGCACGCACAAGACTATGAACACCGCAGACAACCACAGACCAATGTGCCGACCGACTCCATCCGGCTCAGCGACCCTTTTGTGTTCGCCGACACAAAGACGAAGACGTACTACATGACTGGAACGGGAGGAATGCTCTGGAAAAGTAAGGACTTGGCACTGTGGGAAGGACCTTTCCTTCCTTTCGAAATCAACCCGGATTCCTGGATGGGACCTAGGCCGATGGTGTGGGCGGCGGAAATTCATGAGTACAACGACAAATACTATTTTTTTGCCACATTCACCAATCAGGAGGTCAAAATCGACACCGTGGCGGGAAACATCATCCCAAGAAGGGCTTGCCATGTGCTTGTGGCTGACAAGCCGGAGGGACCGTATAAGCCGATGGCCGACCCTACCTATCTGCCTGCCGACATGCCTACGCTTGATGCCACGCTGTGGATTGACAGCGACAACAAACCATACATGCTGTTTTGCCACGAATGGCTGCAGAACAGGGATGGGACTGTGGAGAAGATTCAGCTGAAAGACGACTTGTCAGGAACCATCGGGAAAAGCAAGATTCTGTTCAGGGCAAGCGAGTCGCCATGGAGCAGGGAAACCACTGACGACAATTCTTTCAAACCCAACATGGTGACCGACGGACCGTTTGTATTCAAGACGTCCAACGGACGAATCGGAATGATTTGGACCAGCTGGGTGGGAGACGTCTATACACAAGGAGTGGCGTATTCCATGACGAACTCTCTCGACGGGCCATGGCTCCAAGAACCAGAACCCATCACACCGCCTAATTTCGGACATGGCATGATTTTCCATGATTTTGAGGGGAGGACACTCATGTGCCTCCATTCTCATAAGAAGTACTCACAGAACCATGTTGACAGACGACCGCATTTCTTTACTGTCAGCCTCAAAGGAAATCGTTTGAATGTCATGCAGGAATTCAAGCCTGTTGCTGCAGTCGAGTGATGTGTGAAATCAGTTTGTTTGAATTAGAAAAGCCCTCCCTGTGAGGGCTTTTTATCTGACTTTTTGTCTGATTTTTCAAAGTGGAACATTTTTTGTAACAGTTTGTGGTGTGAATGTTAAAACCACTCCCCCGAAACGTTAAACGATAAACCGAAAACGTTAAACAATATCAAACGGATTATTTAATTTTTGTGAAATATTTGTTTATGTTTAAACTTTGCTATAATTTAGCAGTCGAAAAGTTAAATCGGTTACGATTTTAACAAATTTAATAATTATAATTGATAAAATAACAACTAAAAATAAATAATAAAAACAAAATCTTAAAAACATGAAGCAGGCATTTAAAAGATTCTATGGCGTTCTGATCGCCGTTGCTATTGTGTCAGGATTAACGGGAGCGTTTGCCATTTCATGGGTGGATAAGCTCTTAATGAACGAAAACAAGGAACTGACCAGTTCGAAAATCAAGTTCACGGACACCATCTATAAGGAGTCGGTGCATAAGGATTCGCCTGTTCAGCCGGTTGACCTCACTGAGGCCGCTGAAAAAGCATGTCCGGCTGTGGTGTATGTGAAGGTCACTATCGGTGGCAAAACACAAACCGTGGACTATTATGACCCATTTGAGGATTTCTTCGGAGATTTCTTTGGAAGAGGTAATGGAGGAAGCCAGAAACGTCAGATTCAGACTCCTAAGAGGCAAGGTGCAGGTTCGGGAGTCATAATCTCTGACGATGGATATATCGTGACAAACAACCATGTGGTTGAAGGTGCGGAGGAAATTATGGTCACTCTCAACGACAACCGTGAGTATAAGGCAAGAGTCATCGGACTTGATGCTACCACTGACCTCGCACTTATCAAGATTGATGCCACTGACCTGCCGGCTATCATCATCGGTGATTCAGACGCACTGAAAGTGGGAGAGTGGGTACTGGCCATCGGAAACCCGTTCAACCTCACTTCCACCGTCACAGCAGGTATCATCAGTGCCAAGGCTCGCCAGGTGGGTGCTTCACAAAATGGAATCGAGTCCTTCATCCAGACGGATGCCGCCATCAATCAAGGAAACTCGGGTGGTGCACTTGTCAATGCAAGAGGTGAGCTGGTCGGTATCAATGCCATGCTCTACAGCCAGACAGGATCTTTCACTGGCTATGGATTTGCCATCCCGGTTTCTATCATGAAGAAGGTGGTCAACGACCTGCAGAAGTTTGGAACCGTACAGCGTGCCCTCCTCGGTGTGTCGGGTATGGACCTCCACAACTATATCGATGCTCAGAAGGCTAAAGATGAGAAGTTTGACAAGGACTTTGGAACCAACGACGGTGTCTATGTGGCTGAGGTGCTTGAAGATGGTGCTGCTGCGGCTGCTGGATTGAAGGAGGGTGACGTCATCACTGCCCTTGGCGATAAGAAAATCACCAAGATGTCTGAGCTCCAGGAGGCTACCACGAAATACAGCCCAGGTGAGACGGCTACGGTCACTTTCCTGCGCGACAAAAAGGAGAAGACTGCGAAAATCACGTTCCGCAATGCTAAGGGAACCACCAAGGTGGTTACTCCTCAGAAGATTGATGTGCTGGGAGCTGAGTTCAAGGAACTGACTGAGGCGCAGAAGAAAGACTACAACCTTTCTTATGGCGTGCAGGTCAACAAGCTCAACAGCGGACGTCTCAAGGATGCCGGTGTGCCGGAGAAGTTCATCATCCTCAAGATCAACAACCAGTCGGTACGCACCGTGGCTGATGTGGAGAAACTCTTCAAGTCGGCACAGAACTCAGAGGAGCAGACGCTCTGGATTTATGGAAAGACCCCAGCCGGACAGCAGCGCAGCTTCGCAGTGTTGCTCTCCGATGAATAAAGGATAAGTGGAAATGTGAATTTCCAGCATGATAATAACAAACGGGGGCTTCTCAGCATTGAGGAGCCCCCGTTTGTTGGTATGATGAGAGGTGTAAAGTAGAGGTAATTAGGTGGATGATGACAATTCTCAGACTGATTTTACATTCACAAAGCAGATAATGCCTATTCCACCCAAACTGGTCCGTTCCCGTGCCCGATGTGAAGGTCCTTGCCACAAAGGATGGCATGGCAGATCACGTCTTTGGCACTCTCAACAGCTTTGGTCAATGGATGTTTTTGGGCAAGCCCTGCGGCGATGGCTGATGAGAGGGTGCAACCTGTGCCGTGGAGGTTCTTGCTGTCCACCTTGTGCGTGGCAAAAGCGTGGACACTCCCATCAACGAGGTAAAGGCGGTCGGTCATTTCACTTCCTTCCAAATGGCCCCCCTTCAATAGAAAAGCGGTTCGGTGGCGGTTGACCAGCAAACGGCCGGCTGTGTCAATGTCTTCAACGGTTTGCAGCTCATGCCCACTGAGAGATGAAGCCTCTGGTATGTTGGGCGTAACGAGAGTGCAGAGCGGAAAAAGATGTTCGCTCACATACGACACACAAGATGCTTCCATCAGCCGACGGCCGCTCGTCGATACCATCACGGGGTCGTAAACGACAGGAACGTCTCGCTGTGCTTGCAGACGGGAAAGATGCGCTACAATCGCTTCAGCCACTCCTATGTTGGAAATCTGACCAATCTTCACTGCGGCGACGGAGAGGTCACTCAACACTGATTCCAATTGGGATGACACCACGTTGGCGGGAACGGCATAGACATCCTGCACACCCATGGTGTTCTGAGATGTCAATGCTGTGATGACGGTTGCACCATAACAGCCCATGGCTGTCAGCGTTTTCAAGTCTTGCTGGATGCCGGCGCCTGAAGAGGGATCACTTCCGGCTATGCTTAACACGATTTCCATGCGTCTCCAAGTATCATGGCTCCACCGAAGCCAAGGTTCATTACTTCTTTTATTTTTGAGAAGGTCACACCTCCCAATGCCATCACGCGGTGGTCAATCAGGCCTTCCCGATGGGCTGCCTCCAGTTCTTCCCGACGGAAAGCCGAATGATAGCCAGGTTTGGAAATGCTGTCGAAAATGGGCGAAAGGCTCATATAGGCATACGGGTGGCGACGGCATTCAGCCAACTCCTTGAAGGAGTGGCACGAAATGCTGACGGCTCCTGTCCAACATTCTGGTTCCGCGGGATGACGACTGTTGAGGTGAACGCCATGAAGGCCATACTTTTCAGCCAGGTCGAAATGGTCGTGGGTCACAAGGCGGTCGTAAAGCGAAGAGGGCAACTGACGGATCAGCGCTTCAAATTCGTCATGCGAACTGCCTGGCTTGCGGAGATGGATCAGGTCGGCTTTGCCGCTTTCAAGCAGTTGGATCAATTGGTCCGACTCACCGGCAAAGAATTGGGGAAGGGTCAAAACGATAATCATCCTGCATGCTTTCCAAAAAGGTCGAACGAGGCGTCCCAGTCTTTCCACACCGGCTCACGACCCAGCTCTTTTAGGCGGCGGTTGATCTCAGTGGCGGTACGCTCATCGCTAACGGTGAACTGCTCCAATGCCTGAGGATAGGTGTGGTAGCCACCTGGATTCACCTTGCTCTCAGCCGACATCGTCGTCACGCCGAGTGTGCACATGTTGTCGCGGATGTAAGATGGCTCGCGGGTAGAGTAGGAGATGTCCACATCGTGGTCGAAGATGCGCATCGCGAAGGTGGCCTGAGCCAGCTCACGGTCGCTCATCAGGCAGTTGGGCTGGAAACCTTCGTTTTGGGCAGGACGCATTCGTGGGAAATTGATGGAGTATTTCGTGCGCCAGTAATGCTTCTGGAGATAGCGGAGGTGATAGGCCATCATCGTCACGTCGGTGCGCCACTCTTTTTCCAAGCCAATCAACACGCCCATGCCGATGGAGTGGACGCCAGCCTGACCCATCCGGTCAAAGCCGTCGCAACGCCATTCAAAACGGCTCTTCATCCCGCGGGGGTGATACAGTTGGTAGTGTTCGCGGTTATAGGTCTCTTGAAAGCAAATCACACCGTTCAGGCCATGATGGGTCAGCTCGCGGTAGTCTTCTGCAGAGAGGGGCATCACCTCAATCTTGATGTTTGAGAAATAACGTTTGGCGATGTCGATGGCTTTCGCCAGGTAAGGAACGCCTGCCTTGGCAGGATTCTCACCAGTCACCAGCAGGATGTTCTCAAAGGGAGCCAGCTGCTTGATGGCGCGGTATTCGTCTTCTATCTGCTCTGGAGTGAGGATGGTCCTTGCCATCGGGTTCTCACGGTGGAAACCGCAATAGACGCAGGAATTCGAGCAGGAATTGGTGATGTAGAGTGGGATGAACATCGACATGGTCTTGCCGAACCGCTCTTCGGTGTATTTCCGTGAGAGACGGGCCATCGTTTCAAGATAGGGGGTGGCTGCAGGCGACAATAGCGCCATGAAGTCGTTCACGTCGCAGTGGCTTTTCGAAAGCGCGCGGCGAACGTCGTTGTCGGTCATGGAGGCGATCCGTTCGGTTGTCTCCTGCCAACTGATGTTTTTTAATTCGTCTGAAAACATATTGAATTATTGATAATTGCAAATGCAATGTTCATTGCGGTGGAAATGTAGGGTTTGGCTTTCCATCGACAGGGTGTCGAATGTCAGCAGGCGGTCTGTGAGCAGATCGCCGGTTTTCGTCAGGTATTTGATACATTCGGTGGCCTGGAGTGTGCCCATCATCCCTGCCACGGTGCCAAGCACGGGGTTGGGGTGTTGAGAAAGACTGGCGGGAACCTCTGGAAAGATACAGCGGTAGCACGATGAACCAGGTATGTGGGTCATCAGTTGCCAGCTGTAGCCGTGGATACCACCCATCGTGAAGGATTTTCCCAAAGAAAGGCAGGTGTCGTTGATCAAATATTTCGAAGTGAAATTGTCGGTGGCGTCAATGACGAAGTCATAGCCGCTGACTAACTCTGCTGCGTTCTCTCTGTCAAGGAAGAAAGGGTAGGTGATGATGTTCACGTCTGGATTCAGCTGATGGACACGCTGAGAAAGCAATTCCACTTTCTTCTGCCCGATGTCAGGAGTGGTGTACATAATCTGACGTTGCAGGTTGCTGATGCTCACCTCGTCAGCGTCCATCACGCCTAAGGTCCCGATGCCTGCAGCCCCAAGATAGAAAGCCACGGGGGAACCGAGGCCGCCGGCTCCAATCAGCAACACTTTGGAGTGCAACAGGCGCTGCTGCGACGACTCGTCGAAACCGTCGAGCAGCAGCTGGCGCTCATAGCGCGCTTTCTGGAGGTCTGTCAACGCCTTGCTCATTTCTTCAATTTGCGGAGGTCGTGGGTCAGCTTGGCGGCACAGAAATTCGGTCCGCACATCGTGCAGTATTCACCGTCTGTGTGGCCGGCTTCCTCAAAATATTGAAGCGAACGCTCTGGGTCGAGTGAAAGATGGAACTGGTCGCGCCAACGGAAGTCGAAGCGGGCTTTCGACAACGCATTGTCGCGCACCATCGCACCAGGATGCCCTTTGGCCAGGTCGGCGGCGTGGGCGGCAATCTTGTAGGTCACCACTCCAGTGCGGACGTCTTCCTTATTTGGTAGGGCAAGGTGCTCTTTCGGAGTCACATAGCAGAGCATAGCCGTGCCCAACCATGCAATTTGAGCACCGCCGATGGCACTGGTGATATGGTCGTAGCCAGGAGCGATGTCGGTCACCACCGGGCCGAGCGTGTAGAACGGTGCTTCATGGCAGTGGTCAAGCTGACGCTCCATGTTCTCGCGGATCTTTTGCATCGGAACATGACCCGGGCCTTCTATGAATGCCTGCACATTCTTTGCCCAGGCGCGTGTCACCAACTCGCCCATTGTGTCAAGCTCGGCGAATTGTGCCGCGTCGTTGGCGTCGGCGATGCAGCCGGGACGGAGGCCGTCACCCAACGACAATGCCACGTCGTATTGTGCCACGATGTCGCAGATGTCGTCGAAATGTTCATAAAGAAAACTCTCGCGGTCGTGGATCAGGCACCATTTGCTCATGATGCTGCCGCCGCGGCTCACGATTCCGCACAGTCGGCTGTCGGCCAGATGCACGTTCTCGCGGCGGATACCGGCATGGATGGTGAAGTAGTCCACACCCTGCTCGCATTGCTCAATGAGCGTGTCTTTGTAGATTTCCCAAGTCAGGTCCTCCACTTTCCCCTCCACTTTCTCCAATGCCTGATAAATTGGCACTGTACCCACTGGGACAGGACAGTTGCGGATAATCCATTCACGAGTCTCATGTATGTTCGCACCAGTCGATAGGTCCATCAGCGTGTCGCCGCCCCATTTGCACGACCACACAGCCTTATCTACCTCCTCCTCAATCGAAGAGGTGGTGGCGGAATTGCCGATGTTGGTGTTGATTTTCACCGCAAAATTGCGGCCGATGATCATCGGCTCACTCTCAGGGTGGTTGATGTTGGCTGGAAGGACAGCACGGCCACGGGCAATCTCATCACGCACAAACTCAGGGGTGATATGCGAAGGAATGCCGAGTGCCTCGCAGTTCATGTTCTCACGGATGGCCACATATTCCATCTCGGGGGTGACAATGCCTGCCTTGGCGTAGGCCATTTGGGTGATTGCCTTTCCGCTTTTCGCACGGAGCGGCAGTTGGATGTGCTCAAACCGCAAGTGGTCGAGCGAGTGGTCCGAAAGGCGCTGACGGCCGTATGCGGAACTAACTTCCGCAAGCTGCTCTGTGTCGCCACGCTCGGCTATCCATGGAGCACGGAGGCGGGGCAGGCCTTTCTTCAAATCTACTGCTATGTTAGGGTCAGAGAACGGACCGCTTGTGTCGTAAATATAGACAGGGTCGTTCTTCTCGGTGTGGATCTTTCCTTCCGCATCTTTTGTGACGGTTGGGGTGAGGTTCACTTTAGTCATGCCGACGCGCAGAAATGGGAAAAGCTTTCCTGGCAGGTAGGCTTTCTCGCGCTTGGCGTATGCTTTGTTGTCTTGTGGCATATTATAATGTGTGGTTTGAGGGTGGCTCTGAAGAATGGCCACTCTGTGATGTTCAATGATTTTTAAGAACCCTTAATCGTTGAGGAATGCGGTCAATGGGCTTGAGGCTTCAGCATGGTCCACGATGGCACCCAGGCCTGCTTCGTAAGCCTGACGGCCGGCGATGACGGCTTGGCGGAAGGCATCGGCCATAGCCACTGGGTCGCCCGCCACGGCTATAGCGGTGTTCACAAGACAGCAGTCGGCACCCATTTCCATCGCTTCGGCAGCATGGCTTGGGGCTCCGATGCCGGCGTCCACCACCACAGGTACGGTGGCCTGCTCAATGATGATTTGGAGGAAGTCTTTCATCCGCAACCCTTTGTTCGTGCCGATTGGGGCGGCTAACGGCATCACCGTGGCGGCTCCAGCTTCTTCAAGGTGCTTGCAAAGCGTAGGGTCGGCTTGGCAATAAGGGAGCACCACGAATCCCAACTTCACCAACTGCTCGGTGGCTTTGAGGGTCTCAACGGAGTCGGGGAGCAGATAGCGGGGGTCAGGATGAATCTCCAGTTTCAGCCAGTTCGTACCAAAAGCTTCGCGGGCCATCTGGGCGGCAAACACGGCTTCTTCTGCGTTGCGCACACCTGAGGTGTTGGGCAACAGCTGGATTTTGTCAAAACGGGTGATGTGGGTTAGAAGGTCGTCTTGGGAGTCGTCGAGCTCCACGCGTTTCATCGCCACAGTCACCATCTCGGTCTGAGAGGCTTCGATGGCTTTCGACATCAAGTCGTTATTACTGAATTTTCCTGTTCCAAGGAAGAGGCGTGAGTTGAATTCACGGCCTGCAATGATTAGTTTGCTCATGAGCTATGATTTTTAGAATTTCTTGCATTTTCAATGATGGGTTTTCGGCGCGGAGCACCTCTCCGCTGATGGCTATCCCGCTCACACCGGTGGAAAGGATGGAGGGGATGTCGGAAGCGGTGATGCCGCCGATTGCCACGATGGGGAGGTTGATGCCTGCCGACCGCATCCGACCGACAATCTCGCGGTAACCGTCAAGACCAAGTATGGGCGAGAGTTTTGCTTTGGTTGTCGTGAAACGGAATGGACCGCAGCCGATGTAGTCGGCGGAATTTCGGTAGTGCGACTCCACGTCAGCAAAGGTGTTGGCTGTGCCGCCGATGATGAAGTTGTGGCCGAGCAGCTGGCGGGCTTCTGCTATCGGCATGTCGTTCTTACCGAGGTGAACCCCGTCGGCACCGATTTCTTTCACCAAATTCACGCGGTCGTCAATGATGAAGGTGGCGTCGCAGCCGCGGCACAACTCAAGACATTGGAGAGCGATGGGGCGAACTTCTTCGTCGGTTGCGTCTTTCATGCGGAGCTGAATCCAGCGGCAACCGCCCTCAAGAGCCAGACGGACAGAGTCCAGATAGTTGAACCGCTCTGTGTGATGGGAGATGAACTGCAGCATGTTATCCTCCGCAGGCGGCTTTGATGATGACTATCTGTGCTCCTTCCTCAAGCGTGTGGCTTTCCCAGTCGGTACGGGGAATCATCGTGTTGTTTACGGCCATGGCCACGCCTTTTTCCGGGAGGTTCAGTTCGATTGCCAGTGCCTGGAGGGTCGCAGCTGAGGTCTCTGTCGGGGTGTTGTTGATTTGAATTGTCATATCTTTCCTTTTTATATGAGTATGTTTGCCATTAAACAGTATTCCCTGCCTGAAAATTTTAGATGGAAAAAGCCTGATAGAAGGGGAAACAAAAAAGCCCGGAAACTGCTCAGGCAGTCATCCGGGGCTGATATGCGCTTGATGATATCTTTTGATTCTACTTCTATTTCCTACGACGGCATTACCCGCATCAGGTTCTATGGGTATAATCTCAGCCTTTGCCAGTGCGGCATCAGCACCCCGGAGTTCTTTTTCTGTTGCAAAGTTAATAAATTCTTTTCATTTTTCCACTATCTTGACCGATAAATCGTTATGTGTCATATAAGATGATGTGGAGGGGGGCTTCCTGTCCGTTCACTCCTTGTCCTTGTAGCCCAGCAGGGAGACAATCTTGTAGTATTCGCTGCCGCAAATTTCTTTCGGAAGAAGTTTCAGATAATCAGAGATGCGCTCGGGCTGTCCATGCTGCTCAAACAGGGATTTCACAAACTCAATGTGCGATGGAATCAATACTTCATGCAGCTCGAGGGTGTTGTCGGCCACGAAACGCATCAGATGGCTGAAGATGGTGCCGGGCGTGAGAAAGCGCTCTTCGGCTATTTCGTTGTAGGTCTTGCCCGAACGGAACAAACGCAGGGTTTCTGTGTAGGTCTCGCCTTTCTGACGTTTTGGCTTGGAACTCTGCGATGTGCCAGACTTGCGCCGGCTACTTCCTTTTTTCAAGTCTGCGTCAGGGATGAGCGCTCTTGATTTGTCATGCAGGTAATCGCTCGCCGTGAATGGATGGCGGGTCAGACCAAGCAGCGTGTGCACTTTCTGGTTGTATTCCAGTGAGAAGCGGTCATAAGCGTTGTCGTAGCGTTTCTTCACCTGTTTGTTCACGATGGCGGTGTCTTTGCTTTCCGTGTGGAGCTCAGCCAGCAGGTCACACAGGGTTTTGAAAAAATAGTCGGCGGCCTTGTGGATGCGCTCTTGAAGATGGGCATTGGCCAAGTCGTTTCCATTTTCTGCAAGCAACTGGATGTATTGTGACTTGAATTTCAATGCCACGTCGGTCATCTTTTCTTTCACCTCTTTCTCTGCTGTCTCCCATTCCTGACACAACACAGGATAGTTCTTATAGAGATACTCATGGTAGAGGCGGCTCATGTCGCGCACGTAGCTCTGAAGGGGGAGGAAATCAAATTGCTCGTCGAGCAACCGCTGGTGATAGCGGAAACGGTATTCCTCCAACCGACTGTAAGATTGAGGAGCGGAAGCCAACTCCTTGTGGATGTATTCACTTACCTGCTCGTCTTGATGCAGGCTTTTGGTGTAGAGGGGATTGGAGAGTACCAAGCCCTCGAGGGTGCGGCATCGGCTTAGTGCCACGTACACCTGGCCATGGGCAAAGCTTTGGTTGATGTCGAGCACGGCATGGTCGAATGTCAAACCCTGGCTTTTGTGGATGGTGATGGACCAAGCCAGGCGCAAAGGATATTGCGTGAAGTTGCCCACTACGTGCTCCCTTATTTCTTTCGTCTCGGGGTCTATCTCATATTCGGTGTTCTCCCAAACGGCTGGCTCCACGTTCACCATCGTGTTCTCGCCAACGCTCTGAACCAGGATTCCGTTGGCATTGAAACCCACCACCTTGCCTATTTTTCCATTGTAATAGCGGGCGGGAACCGAACTGTCGTTTTTGATGTACATCACCTGGGCACCTACCTTCAACACCAACTCGCTGTCGGCGGGATAGGATGTCTCGGGAAACGTGCCGCTCACCTGGCAACGGAAACGGTGGGGAGTGCTGTCGATGGAGTCCAGCTGTTGTTGGTTGTATTGCTGAGCCCTGTAATTGTGGGTGGTCAGGCGGATATAGTCGGAGTCGGCAGGAATGGTGAAGCCGGGGATGTACCGCTGGTTGAGGCTTGCCACAGTGGCTTGGTCAAGACGGCCTTCCCGGATGTTTGACAACAGAGAAATGAAATGGTCGTCTTCCTGGCGGTATATCTTCTGAAGCTCAATAGTTATATAAGGAGTTTGCTGAAGAGCTTTGCTGCTGAAGAAATAGGGGGTGTCGTAATAGTCACGCAGCACCGACCACTCCTGCTCGTTGGCCACGGGGGCAAGCTGCTGGAGGTCACCGATCATCAGCAGCTGGACGCCGCCGAAGGGCTTATAACGGTCTTTGTATTTGCGCAACACTTGATCTACCGCATCCAGCAGGTCGCTGCGCACCATACTGATTTCATCGATGATCAGCAGGTCGAGCGTGCGGAGAATGTTTTTCTTCTCCTTGCTCATTGTGAAGTAGTTGTGGCGCTCTTTCTCCACCTGACCTGGAACGTGGATGCCGATGGGCAGCTGGAAGAAAGAATGCATGGTCACACCGTTGGCGTTGATTGCCGCAACGCCGGTAGGCGCCACCACAACCATGCGTTTCGGCATCTCTGCTTTCACTTTTCTGAGAAAGGTGGTCTTGCCTGTTCCTGCCTTGCCGGTCAGAAACACGCTCACGTCGGTGTCTTCAATGAATTTCCAGGCTAATGCCAGTTCTTTGTTTTCCATGTGTGGGGATGCTGTGATGTTGTGTGAAGGGGTGGAAAAGCTCCGTATGTTGTGATTATGTTTTCTGCCAATTGAATCTGATGCTTTTTGCTTATCTGATGCCTAATTTCTTCAAGAGGTCCTCGCGGCCAATTCTGCGCAACTCTCGGATAATCCGCATCCGTTCTTCGCGTTTGTACCAGAAGAAGAACATTCGTTGCTTCTGCTTCTCGTCTGCGTTTTTGGCGGAGAAGACGGGCTGAAGGGTGTAGGGATCAAGTCCTGTGTACCACATCTCGCTGCTGATGGTCATCGGAGTAGGAGTGAAATCCTGAACCTGTTCCAGACGGAAGTCAAGTCGCTTGGTGATGACGGCCAGTTCCGCCATGTCCGCAGTCGTGCATCCCGGATGGCTGCTGATGAAATATGGAATCAATTGCTCGCGAAGATGGTGGTCGCGGTTGATTTCGTCGAACAGTTGCTTGAATTCATAGAAGAGGGAGAACGACGGCTTTCGCATCAACTGGAGCACCTTGTCACTCGTATGCTCTGGAGCAACTTTCAATCGGCCACTCACATGATTGACAATCAGCTCTTTTGCATATTTTTGATTTACGGAGTTGATGCGTTCATCGCCTGTGTCGTGGAGGATGAGGTCGTAGCGTACTCCACTGCCAATGAAGCTTTTCTTCACGCCGGGGAGAGCATCTACGCTCCGGTAGATATCGAGCAGGGCGCTGTGGTCGGTGTTCAGGTTCTTGCACACCTTAGGATGGATGCACGAGGGACGGGAGCAGCGGTGGCACAGATCTTGGTTTTTTCCATGCATGGCATACATGTTGGCGCTCGGACCGCCAAGGTCGCTCAGATAGCCTTTGAAATCGGGCATCTGGGTCACGGCTTTCACTTCACGCAGAATGCTTTCCTTGCTGCGTGAGGTGATGAATTTGCCCTGATGGGCGGAAATCGTGCAGAATGCGCAGCCTCCGAAACAGCCGCGGTGAAGGTTCACCGAGAATTTGATCATCTCATAGGCGGGTATGCGCTTGCCTTTATATTTGGGATGGGGCTGGCGGGTGTAGGGAAGGTCGAATGAGCGGTCAAGGTCATGCTGGCTCATGGGCTGATAAGGAGGATTGACCACCACATAGCGCTCTCCACAGCGCTGAAGGATGCGCCTGGCATGATATTTGTTCGATTCTTCCTCAATATGGCGGAAGTTCTCTGCCTGACTCCGTTTGTCGCGCAGACATTCCTCATGGCTGTGAAGCACGATGTCGTCTTCGCGGATGCCTCTCGGAATATCTTTCTCAGTCAGCAGCATGGCGGTCTGTTGCTGAGGATGGCGCAGGAGCAGGTTGCGAAAGAGCCGCACGTCAATCTCTGAGTCTGCATCGGCCAGCAGACCCACTATCGACTCCATAGGCTTCTCGCCCATGCCGTAAATCAGCAGGTCGGCACCACTGTCGATCAATATACTTTTGCGAAGTTTGTCGCTCCAATAGTCGTAATGGGTCAGACGGCGCAATGATGCTTCTATGCCGCCCAGCACCACAGGCACGTCGGGGTAGAGCGATTTCAGGATTTGGGTATATACGATGGTTGGATATTCTGGCCGCAGGTCGTGACGGCCGTCGGGAGAGTAGGCGTCTTCACTGCGCAGACGGCGGGCTGCGGTGTATTTGTTCACCATCGAGTCCATGCATCCGGGAGCGATGCCGAAAAACAGGCGGGGACGGCCGAATTTCTTGAAATCTCGGAAGTCGCCGTGCCAGTCGGGTTGGGGAACGATGCCTACGCGCAAACCCATGCTTTCAAGCAGACGACCAATCACAGCCACTCCGAATGAAGGATGGTCCACGTAGGCGTCGCCGCTGAACAACACCACATCCAGGGTGTCCCATCCGCGGAGCACCGCTTCTTTCTTTGTGGTGGGAAGCCAATCGGTCAACTGATATTCCTTTTTTGCCATGATAGCAGGGGGTGGATTGTTTGGAGATACTGTTTTCAGTTTTTTTAGATGAGTGGATAAGGACGGATGCTGGGCTACAGTCTTTAGCGTTTGAGGGCGGCACGCATCAATGTGGTGCGGACCGATTCACTTTTCACTGCTTCAAGCGGAAAGCCCATGAATGCCATGCCGGGAACGAGAATGGCGGCACTGCTTCCGTCTGAATAGAAGGCAAGAAGTTCATACGGCTGCTTGCTGACCACGATTTCTGGTTCGGGAACGCAGTAGCTCTCACTGTTCATCTCACGCCAAATCTCAAACTCACCGGAAGCGCAGGTCAGCACGGGCGATACTTGCATGGAGTCGGTTGGTGAAGGAAGCGACACGTCGAAATTGAATTTGCCACTCTTCAGCAGGTTGGCACCGCTCAGGATGATTGTTCCACCGTTCTGCTTGAAGTCGCGCAGATGGTCGGCGGTTTGACTGTTGAACTGGGTCTGGACACCATAAATCATGTCTATCACCTTTATGCCTGAAGTGGCGTCGGAAGAAGAGAGAAATGCCGACTCACTCATCGATGTGAATGAGTGGTTGCCAACTGATTTGATGCTCTCTCCGTGGACGTACGGATAGTCGAAGGTGTTGCCCATAATCACTTTCCCTTCCAGCTCGTTGCCGCTGTAGCCAAGGCCGTCGGGCTCTTCAGAGCCGTAAACGGCTTTGGAGAAGTTTTGCTGACGGCCGCAGAAGCCGGCAAAGGCTCCGTATTGCACACCTGGATCTTTGTCGAGAAGGAAACCTTGCTCACTTGCTGTGTTGCAGGTGGCTGGACCTTCCAGGCGGGTGAAGCCGTTCACAATCAACACCGTGCCTTCGTTCGCAGGCGACAGGTAGGCACTCAGCGTCTCTGAAGGGAAACTCAATCCGCCGTCGTTCAAGGCGCACACTTTGTAGGAGTAAATCGTGTCGGGGGAGATAGGCAGTTCACAGGTGGTGCCGTTCACCACGGTGCCGTTGTCGAAACCGAAACGGCCTTTACGGGTATATACCACGTATTGCCTGGCATCGGACTTTGGCTCAAGAGGGTCTGCTGTGGGATGCCAATTCAACCTGACTTTATGGCTCGATTCGTCCAGCCGCACCGAGAAGTCTTTCACGGGAAGGGGTTGCACCACATAGTCGGTGCCATGCATCGAACTCACGTATCTCAACACGCTTTTATAGACAGAGCGGGCAAGGTCGAACTTGAATTGAGGGTCGTAGGCCAGCTTCATGTCGGCGAAATTCTGATGTGACAGCATTTCCAGGATGATGCTCGGCACCTCTGCGGCACGTGATTCGCCATAGTTGCGGTTCCAAAGGCCGCGGAAGTCCAACTTGTATTTCGACAGGTCGCGCTGGATGCCTTCAAGCACCACTCCTGCCAGGTCGCGGCTCGCCAGGCGGTCCATGCCGCTGTCGTAATAACCGCCGTTCCAGTCGCTGGTGCTGATGGCCAGCGGACCGATGTAGTTGTCGGTCTTGGAAAAGCCGGCATCGGTATGGAACGACATGTAGAGCTCTATCGGTACTTTCCTTCCTTCCGCATGAGGCATGTAGAGGCTTCCGCCTGCCAGTTCATTCGTGGATTTCGGACGGCTGTAGATGTCGCTGCGGTATTCACTTCCCGCCACTGAGGAGAAGCAACTGTCGGTCATTCCATACCATTGGGCGGAGTATTTGGCGGCCTCTGCCCAACGGGGAAGACCGCTCACCTTGCCGCCGCGGATGGTGTTGCCCATGCCACTGCCCAAGCGAACGGCGTCAACACTCACGATATTGCCTTTACGGCGGCAGATGTTGCTCGTCACGATTTTTCCGTTGTCGTTCATCCCTTGCAGGAAATCATAAGTGCCCAGATAAACCCAGGTGCCGCCACCCATGCGCTGGTTCACACTCACTTCGGTCACACCTCCGGCATGGTGGATCTCATAAATCACGTTCTCCGAACTGTTGTCGAAGGATTGGTAGGACACATATACGGGATAACGGCCGGATTCAGGGATGTCGGGTATCCATTGCACCAAGGCGATGTCTTTATTCTTCTTCGATGGCTTCACAGACTTGATTTGCCGGCATCCACCTTTGCCGAACGGACTTTCATTGCCCACATAGACTTCTTGCTGATGGGCGAATCCAGCCAAGGGACTGTCTTCCCATTCCTCTTCGTTCAAGGCAATCTCTAAGTATTTGATGTCTTCGTCGTTGTCGCGGGCCACAATTTCTTCGTGCGTCTGCCAAAAGCGGTCACGGGGGGTATAGACAATGGCGCCGGCATTCTCCAGCATTGGGATGATGTAGGGAATCACGATGGTTTGCGACAGAAGGTCTTCTGTGGTGCAGAAAAGCCGCGGACGTTGCCAAACCCACCCGCCTTTCTCTGGATCGTGGTAGCGGCCGTGGCTTTGGCACAGGCTCAGATGCCTGCCATCAAGACCTTTGCTGATGGAGTAGGGACGGGATAGGTTCTTCACCCAAGGCTCATCGTCATAACTTTTCTTCCACAGCTTGCTTTTCTCTGGTTTGCCGCTGCGGTCGGCATTGGGCACATGATATTCAATCGGACGGCCGTCGGCAATGATGCTGAGTTTGTAGTCCTGAAGGCTGTCGGGAAGATGGTGGCGGACGTCATTGTAGATTTTCGACACGACAGACTCATTGTAATAGATTTCGTCGGCGCCGTTGGTCAAGGTCAGCTGGAGGGTGGACTTGCGGTCGTTCTGCTCCACCGATTTCACCACGGCTTTCCTCACCCGTGGGTTCCCGGGAAGGGTGTAGCTGCTCAGAAAATGGTTGAGGTGGCTTTCCAATGTCTGGCCACATACAGAACCACTGGTCGCCAGCAGCACAGACAGCAAAAGATGTTTGAACTTTATCATGAATGTTTGTATGCTTCTTTATCCTATATTATCCTAAAAAAAGTCAACGGCCAGAGCCGTAGGGTAGGTGTGTGGTTATTTGGTTTCGTTGCGCACCATGTTGTAGCCTACAAGGTGGTCATAGCGCTCACCAAAGGGACGGTGATATACGTAAACGGAATATTCGTTCTCTGTTTGGTAGAAATTGCCTTCTGTCTCGCTCCCATCAGCCAAGCCGTTGTCGTCGCCAACAAATACATATTGATAGTTGTAGGAGCCTTGTTTCAGGGGAAGGGCAAGCAGGTAGGAGCCTCGCTCATAGTCATACTCCATTTCGTAGGTCTCGGAGAAACTGTTGTAGGTAAGGTCGCCGTTCAGATAGACGGTGCCTCCCTCCAGTTCGGGCATCTGCAAAGTGAAATGGGTGATGAAATAGTCGCTCTCGGTGTCGTTGTCCACGTTGTCGCCATTGCGGATATAGACCCGGCCGTTCTGGTCTTGGTCGTAGATGTAATTGCGGCGGGGTTCATCGGTCATCAGGGTGGCGTGATAATAAGGTTCATGGTAGCTCATGCTCTCCACGTTCATCGTGGGAACATATTCGTCTAAGATTTCAAAACGTCTGTATTCGTTCCCAGCATCAAAAATCAATGCTCGGTTATGACTGTATATCAGTTCGTTCGATTTTGTGTAGGTGGGTGCCAGACCTTCCACACGGGTGTCCCAACGCCGGTTTTTCAGTACCACCGGGCGGAATTCTTCTTCTGGACGGTGGACGGAATAGGATTGGTAATTGATGCTGAAGTCCAACTGCTGGTGAACGGAATATTGGTCGATGTCGGTGTTGGGGCTAATGGACAGGTTCAGGCCAATCTTGTTCTCCAGCACGGAGAAGCAGGCGTGCGCCACAGGCTCATCATCTCCGTCTTCATAGATATCGACAGTGTAGTTGCCGCTCAACAGCAGCTTCACGTCATTGTTGGGGAGCGTAAAAGTGTAATGGTTGTATTCCACCGTGGTGTTCATCGATGGGTTGTAGTCTTCTATCGGACGGTCGTTGAAGCCGTCGATATAGTCGCTTTCCAGCAGGTCGCTCGGAGTCCAGTCGGAATTGCAGTGCGTGATGTGGTAGGTGTAGCGCACATAACTGTGCTGAAGGTCGTCAAAACTGATTCTGACATGATGACCCATTGGCATTACGGGGGGAGCGTCCCACTGGCCGTCCACTTCCACCCGCAAGGTTTTCAGATTATCTACAAAGACACCGTTCACCTGTGCTGATGAATTGCCAGCAAAGGCAAACAGTATAAATATCAGAAGTTTCGTCTTCAGCATATACTATGGGGAGTCACAACGGCAGGATGCGGCTGGCGGAGGCCGCACGCCGCATCCTGCGATGAGTTGTTAAAATTGGAAATAGTTCTTGGCGTTGTTGTAGCTGATGTCCTCTATCATCTGGTTCACGCGGGCTTCCTCAAAGCCTGTGTAAGGAACTTCACCGTTCTCAATGTCGGTGCCCACCAGGTTGCAGAGAATACGGCGGAAATATTCATGACGAGGATAGGAGAGGAACGAGCGGGAGTCGGTCAACATACCCACGAAGCGGCTCAGCAAGCCCAACAGCGACAGGGCGTTCATCTGCTTCGTCATGCCGTCTTTCTGATCCAGGAACCACCATCCGGACCCCCACTGTATCTTGCCAGGACAGCTGCCATCCTGGAAGTTGCCGAGCATCGTGGCGAGCACTTCGTTGGCGCATGGGTTCAGGTTGTAGAGGATGGTCTTGGCCAACTTGCCCTCGGCATTCAGACGGTCGAGGAATTTCGCACATTTCTTGGCTGTGTTGAATTCTCCAATCGAGTCGAATCCAGTGTCTGGACCCAGCTGCTTGAACATCTTGGAGTTGTTGTCGCGGATGGCGCCGTAGTGGAATTGCTGTGCCCAGCCGGCTTCTGCGTCCTGAACGGCGAAGATGTACATCATCGCGCTCTTGAACTTCAGAATCTCCTCGCTGCTCAGGGCCTTGCCGCTATATACCTTGTCGAAGATTGCTTTGATTTCATCGTCGGTGTAGTCCTCTGCATAGAATTCCTCAATGCCGTGGTCACTCAGCTTGCAACCCATCGAGGCAAAGAAGTCGTGACGCTTCTGGATTGCATCGATATAGTCATTGAATCCGTTGATCGAAACACCGCTCACTTCCGACAGCTGGTTCACGTATTTGATGAAGTTCTCGGGAACCTCCACTGCCATGGCCTTGTCTGGACGCCAGGCAGGAAGCATGCGGGTCTCCATCGTTGGGTCGGCTGCCACCTGCTTGTGGTATTCCAATGAATCTACTGGGTCATCGGTCGTACACACAATTTTCACGTTATAGTGCTTCATCAGGCCGCGTGGTGTGAACTTAGGATCGTTCTTGATCTGCTCGTTACACGATTCATAAATCTCACGGGCTGTCTCAGGGCTCAGCAGCTTGTTGATGCCGAAAGCGGTCTTCAGCTCCAGATGAGTCCAGTGATACAATGGGTTGCGGAAGGTGTAAGGCACCGTCTCTGCCCATTTCTCGAATTTTTCCCAGTCTGTCGTGTCCTTGCCCGTGCAGAATCGCTCTGGAACACCGTTGCTGCGCATTGCGCGCCATTTGTAGTGGTCGCCGCCCAGCCAAATCTGGGTGATAGAGTCAAAGCGCTTGTTTTCTGCCACTTGCTGTGGAATCAGATGGCAGTGATAGTCGATAATCGGCATCTTGGCCGCATGTTCGTGATACAGTTTCTGTGCAGTCTCGCTCTGCAGCAGAAAATTCTCATCCATAAATGGTTTCATAGGTAAATGTGTTATTTGTGATTAAATCAGGTGATAGCTCAGGATTGATGCTGAAAAAAACGTTTTCATGAACTCATTGCGAATTTAATAATAATTTTTGGTTTTATGGCAGACTTTTCAAAAATATTATTTAATTTTGCAGATAAGATGTATTCTGTTATTCATGTTGAGGCATTTTTGTGAATATTATTCGAGTGAAACCAGAACATATCCTAAAAGTTCGTAAATGTGAAACTAACAACTAATAACTCAAAAACTAAAAACTGAAGAAAATGTCATTGAAAGCTTTAAACGCACGCACGGCTCCGAAAAGCCATGCTCCTGAGAGAATCATCCAGTTTGGTGAGGGCAACTTCCTGCGCTGCTTCGTGGATTGGATTATCTATAAGATGAACCGCAAGACCGATTTCAACTCATCGGTGGTGGTCGTACAGCCAATCGAAAGAGGAATGGTGGACTGGCTCAATGAGCAGGACTGCCTCTATCACGTCAATCTCCAGGGACGACTCGATGGAAAACCAGTCAACAAACTCACGCGAATCGACTGCATCAGCCGTGCTCTCAACCCTTACACGCAGAACCATGCATTCATGGCGCTGGCCGACCAACCAGACATCCGCTTCGTCATCTCCAACACCACTGAGGCTGGAATCGCTTTCGACCCGTCATGCAAACTCTCCGATGCTCCGGCATCAAGCTATCCGGGAAAACTCACTCAGCTCCTCTATCGCCGCTTCCAGACTTTTAAGGGCGACAAGACAAAAGGCCTTATCATCATGCCTTGTGAGCTTATCTTCCTCAATGGGCACCACCTCAAGGAGTGCATCTACCAGTATATCGAACTCTGGAAGGACGACTTCGGAAAGGATTATGAGAAATTCAAGAACTGGTTCACCAAGTACTGCTATGTGTGCGCCACCCTCGTGGACCGTATCGTCCCTGGATTCCCTCGCCACGAAATCGACAAGATTCAGAAGAAAATCTGCTATGCCGACAACCTCGTCGTGCAGGGTGAGGCTTTCCACCTTTGGGTCATCGAGAAACCTGAGAATATGTCAATAGCTCAGTTGAGAAAGGAATTCCCAGCCGAGAAAGCAGGACTCCACGTGCTCATCGCCCCAAGCGAGAAACCTTATCACGAGCGCAAGGTGACGTTGCTCAACGGTCCGCACACCGTGCTCTCACCGGTGACTTATCTCTCTGGCGTCAACATCGTGCGCGACGCATGCAACCACCCTGTGCTCAGCAAGTACATCCACAAGGTGCAGTTTGAGGAACTCATGGAGACACTCAACCTCCCGATGGACGAGCTGCGCAAGTTTGCAAGCGATGTGCTCGAGCGTTTCAACAACCCGTTCGTTGACCATCAGGTCACTTCCATCATGCTCAACTCCTTCCCGAAATATGAGACTCGCGACCTTCCAGGTGTGAAGACTTATCTTGAGCGTAAGGGAGAACTTCCTAAGGGACTTGTGTTCGGACTTGCTGCCATCATCACTTACTATAAGGGTGGCACAAGAGCCGACGGAGCGCCAATCCAGCCGAACGACGCACCGGAAATCATGCAGATGCTCACCGACCTCTGGGCCACTGGCGACACGCAGAAGGTGGTGGAAGGTGTGCTTGCTGCTGAGAACATCTGGCATGAGAACCTCAACGAAACGGTTCCGGGACTCACTGCTTTGGTGAAGGAATATCTTGACCGCATCCAGAACCTCGGCATGCTGGAGGCTGTGAAAACCATCCTGTAATTTTCCGCGAAAATGTGATATGAAGGGGCCCACATTTGTTGGACCTCTTTTTTTGTTTCCTTCTTATCATCCGAAGAATGAGGTGTTTGTGGTTGAGCGATATGAAAATTGAAACAGATGATGACATATTTGATACAATTCCGCCGAAGGAATTGTGCTTTGCCACTTTTTTAGTTAAATTTGCAGAAGTATAATTCGTTTTTATCATAGCTTAGTAATTGGTTGAAAGTTAAATTGGAAAAGATGAAGACAAAACTCTTTTTTTTAGGAATGATGCTCTCTGCGGCATCTGTTGGGGCTCAGGAAGGACCTACCATGGGATGGAGCTCATGGAACACGTATGGATTGAACGTCAATGAAAATCTCATCAAGACCCAGGCGGACGCCATGGTGTCGAAAGGTCTCAAGGCTGTGGGATTCGACCATATCAATATCGACGACGGATATTTCAACGGTCGCGACAAAAACACGGGGCAGTTGAAAATCCATCCTACCAAATTCCCTAACGGACTGAAGCCTGTGGTTGACTATATCCACAGGAAAGGACTCAAGGCTGGAATCTACAGCGATGCTGGCTACAACACCTGCGGAAGCATGTTTGGAGGCGATACGAACGGTGTGGGAGTCGGACTTTATGAGCACGACCAGCAGGATGCTGACTTCTTCTTCAAAGACTGCGGTTTTGATTTCATCAAGGTGGACTTCTGTGGAGGATCTTACTATCACAATGTCGATAAGCTCGTGCTCGACGAGCAGGAGCGCTACACTGCCATCGCCAAAGCTATTGAGAACACAGGAAGGACGGACGTGAGGATGAATGCGTGCCGGTGGGCTTATCCAGGCACTTGGGTGGAGAACGTGGCGTGCTCCTGGCGTACAACGGGCGACATCAACGACAGTTGGAACTCGGTCAAGTCCATCCTTGCTGAAAACCTCTACATGAGTGCCTACTGTGTCAACGGACGCTACAACGACATGGACATGCTTGAGGTGGGACGTTCTCTCACACAAGAGGAGGACAAGACGCATTTCGGAATGTGGTGCATCATGAACTCACCGCTCCTTATCGGTTGCGACATGGCCAACATCAAATCATCCACACTCACTCTCCTTCGAAACCGGGAACTCATCGCACTCAATCAGGACCCACTCTATCAACAGGCTTACCTCGTGGGCTACCAGAACGGATGCTACATCCTCGTCAAGGATGTGGAGGTGCTCCAGGGAAAGAAAAGGGCGTTTGCCGTCTATAATCCGAACGACGACAGCCGAAACGTGACACTCAACTTTGAGACCATCTGCTTCAAGGGGGATGTGGCACTCAGGGATGTGTTCCAAAAGAGAGACCTGGGAACTTTCAATGGACAGTTCGACATCACTCTTCCTGCCCATGCCACGCGCATCTATGTGGCGGAAGGCGAGAACCGCATTGAGCGCACGCGCTATGAGGCGGAGACGGCATATATCTCCGACTACCAGGAGGTGAAGAACAATCAGGCGGAGAAAACTGGCATCTACTCGGCCGACGAAAGCTGCTCTTGTGGTTTCAAGGCTGGTTGGCTCGGGGCAAGTGCCAAGAACGACCTGCTGTGGAGGGATGTCTTCAGTGAGTATGGAGGAAAATATGCGATGACCATCGCCTTCATCTCTGGCGAAAACCGCAACATCACAGTGGAGGTCAACGGAAATAAGGTTCAGACCGTCAGCGTCAATTCTGGTGGATGGGGAACTGTTGGAAAAAAAGTGGTCAACATCGAGTTGAACCCAGGAAGAAACTCCGTCCGACTCTACAACACTTCCAACTGGATGCCGGACATCGACTACATGGAACTTCGCCTCACCCAACTCCCTGATGCCATCGGCAATATCCAGGCTGATTCCCAAAAGAAAGGAAAAACCTACGACCTTTCTGGACGTCCCACCGACAACCCCACAGGAATCTTTATCCAAGACGGACATAAATACCTGAAAAAATAATTCAGCCAGAAAATATGCGCTATAACCCGTGGATAAGTGTCACAAAAAAGTACTTATCCACGGGTTATAGCGTGTTTTGGGAGGAAAAAGCTCTGCACTATTTCAGCTGAATGCAAAAAAACACCTCCTCAATTTTAGCTCACATTTATATCTTAAAAAAGAGTTGCCAGCGTTATAGTGACTATTGCAAGTTACGCGAAGAGAACGTCATCACCTATAATAAAAGTGGGCTGATCACATTGACCCAGAAGAAAACAGGAAAAAAGGTCGAAGTGCCTATTTTCGATAATCGTGTATATGAGCTATGCGAAAAGTATAACTATAATTTCCCGGATATTACTGCCCAGAAAATGAATTTGAAGATTAAGGTCGTAGGTTATGAGTTGTCAAAAACGGTACCTTCTTTTTGTGAGAAGTACGTAACGGTGTTGACTGGCGTGGAAAAGCGATCTGAACAAACTTACAAAAAGCTTTTGAAGAAGAAAAAGGACGGTATCAAGTTTACGGAAAACGAACGCAAATGGTTTCACAAACTGGATAAGTGGGCCAAGATTCGAAATGGATCCCCTCTTTGGGAACGGAATAAGCATGGTGAAGTCGTGCGAGCCAAATATGAACTGATATGTTCACATACGGCACGAAGGTGTGGAACCACCAACCTATATAAGTTAGGTGTGCTGTCAGACCTGGAACTGCGTAGCATAACAGGCCATGAGTCGCAGAAGAACTTTGAGGGCTACATCCGCATAGGTATATCGGAGCAGGCCCAAAGAGTAGGTGACAAGATTAAGGCAGCAAGAGAAGCAATGAAAAAACAGGTTGACAAGTAGAAAAATGTTAAGGCAATTTCAACTTTCAACCGGTTTGAGAATGAAAATATACACGAAAACCAACTTTTTCTTGGCAGAAATAAAACAAAAAAGTTGGATTTCGTGCTATTTTTAGAAAAAAGTTGTATCTTTGCACTCAGTTATAAAAGATGGTTATTTATGGAAAGTCAAAATATTATAGGTAGAGATAGTGAAATGGCTGAGTTACAACGATGCTTGGACTCCAATCGTTCAGAACTTGTCATAGTCTATGGACGAAGACGTGTTGGTAAAACTTACCTTATAGACCAATTCTTCAATGAAACGTATGACTTCACCTTTGTCGGTGGCCACAAACTATCACAGCGCATTCAGCTTCGAAATTTTGCCAAGGCCTTGAAAAAGGCGATGAAAGAGCGAACCATGCGAAAGTTTGCAGACTGGTTTGATGCATTTGACACGCTGGAGGAATATCTTGAATCTATACCATCAGTGAGGAAGAAGGTGGTGTTTATCGATGAAATGCCTTGGATAGACTCACTGCGTTCTAACTTTACAGAAGCATTTGAAAATTTCTGGAATGGATGGGCAGCACGTCGTAAAGATATTATGTTCATTGCTAGTGGCTCTGCTACATCATGGATGATTGACAATCTTGTAGAAAACCAAGGAGGCTTACATGCCCGCATAACTAGCCAGATATATCTTCGCCCATTTAGTCTGAATGAGACCGAGCAGTATCTACAGGGACATGGATGCTTGTGGGACAGATTCCAGATAGCACAATGTTATATGTTTTTTGGTGGAGTCCCGTTTTATTTGAGTCTTTTGGATACTAAAGAAAGTCTTGCACAGAATGTTGACAGGCTCTGCTTCGCACGTGGTGGAGCACTCAGACTGGAGTTTGATGAACTATACAATGCCTTGTTTACCAATGCCGATAAGTACGTGGATATTGTACGCTTATTAGCGGAACGACGTAGTGGAATGACAAGGAGTGAGATAGCGAAAACGACTTCAATAGACGGGAAGCGACTTGCAAAGATGCTTAACAATCTTGAGCGTTGCGACTTCATCATGAAGTTCAGATACTATGGAAAGAATAACAACGATATCATTTATAAGTTGACGGATTTCTATACATTATTTTATATTAAGTACATAGAGATCTATAAGGATTCATACGATGAACAGTGGTGGCAGCATCATGCGGCCTCGCATAGTGTGGAGTCTTGGCAAGGTCTTACCTTTGAGTTACTATGTCTAATGCATATCCGTCAAATACGGCAGGCTTTAAACATTGGCGGTGTTGCAACAGAAGTTTCCGCATGGTTTGATCAGGCTGACAAAAAGAAAGCGGTCAGAGGTTCACAGATAGACCTCATTATCGAACGGGCTGACAGGATTATCCATCTTTGTGAAATGAAATTTAGCCAGGGAGAGTATAGGATTACGGCAGACTATGAGGAAAAACTCCGTAACAGAATGGTGCTATTCAAAGAAAAGACTAAAAACAAGATGACATTAGTACATACTTTCGTTACGACCTTTGGTGTGGCTAATGGCAAGCATTCAAGTCTGGTTCATAGTGAGGTTACTTTGGATGGCCTATTTATTGCATAGGAATGGATCTACAGAATTACCATGAATGGATTGCAGAGCGCCAGCGGCTACTTGAACGTATCAAGGAATTGGAAGCCGAAAATGCAGAGTTGAGAAAACGGCTTGGCGAAGATGTCGTTCCTATCAAGCAGGAACCATATGCTATGCAAACTCTGTCACTTCAAGAGAAGGTAGGCTTGTTCCGGAGCCTATTCAGGGGGCGCGAAGATGTATTTGCTCGTAGATGGTTCAGCAAAGCGACAGGGAAGGCTGGTTATCAGCCAGTCTGTCAGAATGAATGGGGTCATTTATGCGATAAGCGAAAATTCAAATGTGCAGAATGTCCTAATCGCCAGTTCTCACCATTAACTGATAATGATTTCTATCGTCATTTGGAAGGAAAGGATGTTGATGGTCGGGATGTCATCGGCCTTTATGTGTTGAATGAGGACAACACCTGCCATTTACTATGTACGGATTTCGATGATAAGAATTGTGAACATAGCTATCAAGAAGATGTACTTGCTTTTGTTGATGTATGTAAGAGCTGGAATATACCATACTCTATTGAGCGTTCTCGTTCAGGCAATGGCGCCCATGTCTGGATATTCTTTGAGACTCCTGTGTTGGCAGTCAAAGCTCGCAGAATGGGCAATGCTATCCTCACGGAAGCTATGAACAGAAACGGATAGATTAATTTCAAGTCATACGATCGGTTCTTTCCAAATCAAGACACTTTGCCAGAAGGAGGACTTGGGAATCTGGTTGCACTGCCACTACAGGGGCAGGCCCGCAAAATTGGCAACAGTATATTTGTAAACGAGTATTTCGAACCATTTGATGATCAGTGGGAATATCTGCAGAATATGGGCAAACTCTCTGAGGCTGCAATGGATAAGATATTGAAACGGACAGCCAATATTCTTCCGCTTGGCGATTTATCAAAGACAAGCGAAACCAAGCCTTGGGAAGTGCCGATGGCAACAAAGATAGAGAAATCGGACTTTTCGTCTGAGGTTGTTATCACGAGGTCGAATATGCTCTATATCCCGTTGAGCAATTTGTCATCAAAGGTTCTCAATCACCTCAGACGTATTGCATCTTTCCGCAATCCTGAATTCTACAGCAAACAGGCATTGCGTCTATCTACGTATTCAACACCACGAATCATTTCCTGTGCAGATTTGACAGATGAGTATCTCGCCCTGCCTCGTGGATGTGAGGATGCTGTCACGGCATTGCTCACAGAAAAGGAAGTGGATAATCTTTTTAATGACAAAACGAATCATGGCAGAATAATCTCTGTGCATTTCAATGGAGAACTACGCGAAAATCAGCAAGAAGCAGTCAATGCTTTGTCCGCAAACAATACTGGCGTACTTTCAGCAACAACAGCTTTTGGTAAGACAGTGACTGCTATTGGACTCATTGCAAAACTTGGTGTCAATACGCTAATACTTGTCCATACGAAAGCTTTACTCGACCAATGGGTTCAGAGGTTGGAACAGTTCCTTGTAATAGATGATATTCCCGAAGTTGAAGAGGGAAAGCGCAAACGAAAGAAACCACTCTCGCCTATTGGCACCCTTTCCTCAACAGGCAACAAGCTTCATGGTATTATCGACATTGCCCTGATGCAATCGTGTATGGCAGATAATGAAGTAAAGAATTTTGTCAAAGATTATGGCTTGGTCATTGCCGATGAGTGCCATCATGTATCAGCAGTGAACTTCGAGCAAATTTTGAAAGCCGTCAATGCCCGATATGTCTATGGCTTGACGGCAACACCTATTCGCAAAGATGGCCACCAGCCGATTATCTTTATGCAGTGTGGTCCAATCCGATATGCCGCTGACGCCAAGGCACAGATGCAGAGCCAGACATTCCAACGCCTGTTAGTTCCTCGATTCACTCCATTCAGGCCAATTAGTGGCGAAGACCTTTCGTTTACTAAGGTTGCCCAGCAGTTGGCAGAGGACGATTATCGTAACCTATTTATCGTCAAAGATGTCATTGAGGCGCTGAAAGAAGGACGTTCACCTATCATACTCACAAGTAGAACTGCTCATGTTGATGTGTTGGCAAATCTTCTCAAGCCGCATTGTCCAAATGTTATCACTCTTGTTGGCTCGGAAAGTACCAAGGAGAAACGTCAAAAGATGGAACGACTGCAATGCATTCCATTATCAGAGCCATTGATAATTGTTGCCACTGGTAAATATGTAGGTGAAGGTTTCGACTACGCACGTCTTGATACTTTATTCTTGGTGTCCCCTGTTGCTTGGAAGGGTATTGTGGCCCAATATGCAGGACGATTGCATCGAGAGTTTGAAGGTAAGCAGGACGTGCAAATCTATGACTACATCGACATCCGAGTTCCTGTTTGCGAATCCATGTACCGCAAACGTCTGAAAGGATATGCTTCTATCGGCTACCGAATAAGGAACGATGAGATGTTTGATAGTCTGTTTCCAACAACAGACCTTATCTACGATGGACTAAACTTTGTTTCGCCATTTGTCTCAGACCTCTCACAATGTAAACGTTCTGTGGTCATTTCATGTCCAAAAGTAAAGATTGGCAGGCAAATACAAATAGCAGAACGGCTCATTGATTTGGCTACGAATGGCATGGAGGTTGTACTTTACACCAAAGAGGAGAACGAAGACACCCTCCGCTTGCAACACCAAGGTATTAGTGTCATCATTATCAGTCATCTTTCCCTGCACGCTGCTATCATTGATAAGAGTACGATCTGGTATGGCAGCGTCAATATTCTCGGTTTCCATTCCGTTGAAGATAATCTCATAAGATTCAAGAACCCAGAGATTGCTATAAGTCTTTTCGAGACACTTTACAAAGACTCATAGTAGTCTTTATGCCATGCTAAAGTGTTAAAATCGTCTATTTGTTGAACCATTTCAGCAGGATTCGAAGAAAAAGCAGTAATTTTGCGCCTTATTCAAAGAACAGGATAATGCAAATCCACAAAATGTGGGAAATATTGCAAAAATTTCGTAGTTAATAAAGATTATAGGATAACACATTATGACAATAGGAACACCCTTATGGGATGAATTTGTAGCGAATCTGAAGGAGGTAAAGGTAACTGTTGAGGATATGGGCTTTATGCCTGATAACTTCCCTTGCGAGTCGGAATTGAAATCAATGACCGCCCAGCAAAAGGTAGATATAGAGTAACAGTTTATAGAATACTATAAACGCTATGCGTTCATGTCAACCAAAATAGTTCATAATGACATGTATGTGAAGGTGGCGAAAGTAAATGAAGAGGTTTGCAATCTCTACTATAACAATTTTGTGAACCTTGACCTAATTCTAAATAAGATTGGCGACGACTTCCTGAAGTACACCATCAATATGTCCGAGTTGTGCAATATCAAGAAAATAAAGGCTACCTATTTGAACCTGCTTGTGAAATATGGTATCACTCACCCAAGTAATGCCGAGAGATACGAAGGATTCTTATGTCGCATAGGACTTGAATACATCTATTGCGTCAATCTCTTGACTGACTCGTTTGACAGTAGAGTGTTCAATGATGTACAGAAGAAAGAAATCAAACGTAGAATCCTCTACAACGCAGACCTCTTAATGGATGAATTTGGTAAGATGCCGACTGTTATTGACCTTGAAAACGATTTCAAGGAGAAGGTGGAATCATTACGAAATGAGATAAACAGTTATCATCTTCCGGAAGAATTTGCTGAACATTTCACAGCTCCCTTCAAAGGTGTTGGGCAAGGCAACATCAATTATTACGAGAAACTTGAAGATAGTTTGACTGATAGAGCCAAAACAAGAAGTGTTTTGGAATATGCAAGAATAGCCCACCTTATTTTTAATAGCGATAAAATGAATCAGAGATTGAAACCACACTCTTTTAGTGACTGGTACAAATATTTCTGTCAGATTGTTGGCTGTGAGTACAATCCTGAGTATAAACCATCGAAGTTGAAAGACACAAAAGGGCTTGAAAAAGAGTTCTATTTCTTAATATAATGAGTTTTTAACGAGAATCTATCCCCTCATATTCCCCTGACCATTTCCCCTATTGCATTCGCAATGTGTTGTTATTCAATGTGTTGCGGGCGCAGCCCATTTCCCCTTTTTATTTCCGTGAATTTTTTGGAATAATTTTGCAGCAAATTTTTAATTTCAATAAATTTTTATTGCTGTCCGCTAAAAATCAAATGAGCATCAATAGTCTTCCGCAATGCC
>R25__coassemble_259_pt1 | contig 33486 bp, 27 predicted proteins | sample R25__metabat2_high_PE_055 | metagenome-assembled genome bin R25
CCATTTCATGTTTGTTTTCATCATGCAACATGGGGCAAACAGACAAAAGTAAAGAGTTGATCGACTCACTTAAAAATGCAAATTCTATGTTGAAAAACGGATATGATGATTTAATATCCAATATCAACGACATCAATGCAGGATTCTCTCAGATTGTGGCTGCGGAAGACAGGATAAATTCCATTTCCATCAATCAGGATGGAGAAACCACAAGCGCTGCACCTACGCAAAACATTAAGGAAAATATGGAGTTTATCATTCAAATCATTGATGATAATAAAAATAAAATCAAAGCTCTTGAAGATAAACTCGCCGACAAGACTTATGCTTCTGAAGAATTGATGAAATTGGTTCAGTCAATGAAGAGTCAACTCTCTGATAAGCAGAAGGAAATTGCTGATTTAAAACAACAATTGCAGGAAAAAAACATCCAGATAGGTAAATTGGGTGTAAGAATTGACGAACTCAAGACTGAAAACGACAATGTTATTAAAGAGAATCAAGCTGTAAAGTCCGAAAATCAGTCAGTTAAAGAGGAAAACAAAACCATCCGAGAACAAAGCCAGGCTGTTATTGCTGAAAATGAAGTGATTAGAAATGAAAATGAACAGGTAAAGAAAGATAATGAGGCGAAAGAGCGTATACTTCAGAACCAAGACGCTCAAATCAATGAGGCTTTCTATGTTATCGGTACTAAGAAAGAATTGAAGAAAAAGAATATTTTGTCGAGCGGAGAAATTCTGACCAAAGATAATTATGACAGGAATGCATTTACAAAGATTGATATTCGAAACACCACCACCATTCCCCTTTATTCCAAGTATATGAAATTGCTATCAAAGCACCCGGCTTCTTCATATACATCCATGAAGGATTCCAAAGGGGATTATACTCTTAAAATCACCAATCCTTCGGAATTCTGGAGCCTTACAAAATATCTGGTAATCAGGATTAAGGATTAATAAGATTTATAAGTGTTATGAGAATTGTCTTAAGATATTGCTTGTGCATTTGCATTTCTTTTTTCTCTGCGATGAATGTACACGCCCAGAGGAGTGAGAAAGCCATTAAAGCCGATAAGGAATGGATTCCTACGGGGCAATGGCCTTTCTTGCTCAGGCGGTTTGAACCTGCCACTATTGTCACAGGGTTCATCAACAAGAAGAAAACGATTCATCCTTGCAACATTCACATTGGCAAGCATACTCTCATGTATGTGCTTAACGACACATTAATGGAGGCGGATCCAGGAAACGTCAATTATGTGGAGTTTGTCAATGGAGACAAATATGTGGCTAACGGCAACACATTTGCTAAAATCGTTAAGGAAGATTCCATTGGAAGGGTGTTGATGGTGAGGCTTGTTGATTACGATAAGTTCAAGGGCTCTGCGAATGATGCCAGCCACATGGGCTCTTTCACCTTAGGAGGTGATTTTGGCGAAATTTCGCTCGACCTCATCGGGGCTTACGTAGGAAATCCCGATGAGTTGCCGCTTCCCGTTCTCGACACTTATTTCTTTGTTTTCAAAGGAGAAATCTTTGAAGTGACAGACAAAAATATTCTTGCTAGAATCAATCAAAGCAGAAGGAAAGAATACAGGGCTTTCACACGATCAGCTGAGATTATTTCAAGAAACGAGTCTTCGGTGTTGAAAATTTGGAACAATTTCTTTGTGAATTATTAGTGTTTTGAAAGCTAAAACAAAATAATAGAAACACCATTAAACGTATTAGCAAATGGCTAAAGGGAAAGAAATCACATTCGACAAGTTTATAAGAATCCTATTTGGAGTTTTTCTGGCTGTCATCGCTTATCTACTGCTGCGCAAGTTGAGTGGGGTCCTCATGCCGTTTGTAGTGGCATGGCTGGTGGCTTATATGCTCAATCCTTTTGTGAACTTTATACAGAAAAAATGCCATATCAAGCTTCGTTGGGTTGCCATTCTAATTACGTTCATTCTTTTTGTTGTGGTAGTTGGGGGAATTTGTTGGCTGATTATTCCAGCTGCCATCAACGAGATCCTCACGTTGAAGGATATTATTGTGAAATATGTGAACGATAATAATCTTCCTGGCTTGTTTACTGAATATGTGATGCCTTACATCAGTTCCACGGAAGACGTGAAGGAGTATTTCTCGGTGGGTGATCTCACAACATTCCTTGAAACCATGCTGCCAAAAATCTTTTCATTGATTTCTTCATCAATCAGTGCTGTGTTTGGGGTAGTCATGTTCCTTATCTCATTTATCTATCTTTTCTATATTCTTATGGATTATGAGAAAATGACCAAAGGATACATTAAGTATGTGCCCCAAAAACATAGGGCTTTTGTACAGGGTCTTGTGGCTGATGTGGAGGAAGGAATGAACAGCTATTTTAGGGGACAGTCGCTTGTGGCGCTTTGTGTTGGTATTCTTTTCTCTATTGGCTTTGTAATCATCGGTTTCCCGATGGCTATTCCATTGGGACTCTTTATAGGATTCCTCAATCTTGTGCCATACCTCCAGGTTTTGGGATTTGTACCTACAGTCATTCTTTCCTTGCTTAAATCTTATGAGACTGGTCAGAATTTTTGGGGAATTTTATTGGCGGCATTGCTCGTGTTTGCTGTGGTGCAGATTATTCAGGACGGATTTCTCGTGCCAAAAATCATGGGAAATGTGACAGGACTTAATGGTGCGGTCATTCTCCTTTCTCTATCTGTCTGGGGAGTGCTGCTCGGATTTGTGGGATTGATTATTGCATTGCCTCTCACCACACTTCTTATTTCTTATTATAAAAGGTATGTGATTGGTAACGATGCGGATAACGACAAAAGCATACCCGTCAAGGAAGAGATAAATTCAACGGAACAAAAGTGATGTCCGAGGATGTTGGATAATTCTAATAAAAATGCTCTGCCAGCCTTTGGCAGAGCATTTTTATTAGATAGATGGAGCACGAATTGTTCTGAATACATTACTGTGGGAGACTTTTCCTGAAATCAGGAATGCCATGGCCATACACATTATCGGGAAAGTCGTGGCGGTCGCCTAAAGCTCGGATGGCTTTTAATACGTCTTCGGCACTCATCTCACGGTGAGCTTGCCAGTAGCATGCCACCATTCCGCATAGGATCGGGGAAGCGAACGAAGTGCCGTTGGCATACGTCAAACGGCCATTGCTGCTGATAACGGTGCAATGCTCACCCATTGCGCAGATGTCGGGCTTCACTCTTCCATCGGCACTGTTGCCCACAGAGGAGAAATTGGTGTTTTTGCCAGATGATGTTAATGCGCCAACTGCTAGAATATGGTCAGCGTCAGCTGGAACTCCAATACGTTTCCATTGATTGTTGCCTGAGTTGCCGGCAGAATTGCATACAATCATCCCTTTAGACGAGGCCATTGAGGCTGAACGGGAATTCAAATGTGTGTGACCGTCTTGTTCGCGGTATGACACGTTGTCTGCTGGATTGTCGAAAAGGGTGTAGCCTAATGAACTATTGACAATATCTACGCCCACACTGTCTGCATATTCTATGGCAGCACACCAGTTGTCTTCTTCGACGAGTTGCTCGCTGTCTCCATCTTCACTTCGGAGCAAATAGAACGATGCTTCGGGAGCGGTGCCTACAAATATTTGGGGATGGTTGCTGGCTATGCACGATAAAACCATAGTGCCATGACGGTCGTAGGCATATACGTCACCATTTTCTGTGGCAAAATCTTTTGTGCCTAAAATTGTCACATTGCTCAACATCGGAATCATATCTGTATTTAAAAAACCGCCATCGATGATGCCAATTGTTATTCCTTCTCCTCGAAATCCATTTTCATGAAGGAAATCACCATTGAATAAGTGTATCTGTGACCATCCTTCCCCCCACGTTCGAGCCTCAGGAGTAACAGATACTGTATATGTGCTGTCAATCAACGATGAACGGCTTTTGTTGCCTGCGTTCCGAGGAACTTGATAGGTCGCAACTTTTCGGGTGGACATAACGAACGATAATGCATTCACTTTATCTATCTGTGTTGTGTCGGTGGTCTGTACGAGAACCGTATTGTTCCATTTACTGGTATGAATAATTTGAACACCGGTTTTGCGTATGTCTTTCAGATATTTTTTGCTCACTGGTAAATCGCTCTCATCTATAGAAAGATGCTGACGTTTCCTTCGTTCGATAGATTTTTTCGATAGAAATTCTTCAGGATGATCTACTGTGAATCCACAGCCCAATTTGTCTTTCAAAAATATACGATATTTGTAAATCGGCTTGAAATCCTCTTTTGAACTTGTGTCAGATGACTGCCCGCTCATCTGTAAGGCAAACATTAGCATTAATGCTGTTGAAGCAAATATTTTCATTGTTTGGGGGCTTTTTGAGTAGTGGTGGTGAACATTGATGGATTATCTCAATTGACCTGTGGCTTTCAGTAATTTGGTGTAGGCCAGGAAAAGCTGGCAACGTGATTCCACTACGTTTGCAGCTGCTTCACGCCACAAAGCCTGGGCATCAAAATAATCTGACAATAGTTCTACACCTTTATCGTATGCCGACTTGGAGATCCGTAAGTTCTCGCTGGCCTGATCGTAGGATTTTTTAGCAATCGCTACTTCCTTGTGGCATTCGTCAAGTTGTGTCTTGCATAATGCGATTTCAAGACGCATCAAGTCAGCTTTGTCATCACGTTCAAGGCTGGCAATTTGTGATTTCACTTTAGCACTCCTCAGTTTGTTTGAACGTTCTCCGAAGGTTAATAATGGAACCTTCACGATAATTCCGATGGAACCGCTCCCATTATCCAGCAGTTTTTTGCCGGCCAACTCACCACCATTGGCATAGACAACAGAACCAAACAGAGCTACATTGGGGAGATAATCACTCTTGGTTAATTTCAGCTCCTGTTCTGCCAACTCTATTTTCTTGGATAACAGAACATATTCTGGACGGAGTTCTACGCCTCCCTCAGACGATGGGATGATGCGGTCTTGATTGGCCGTATAGGTGTCAACGTCTATTTTTGAAGCTTCAGTCAGAGGCATGCCCATTAAGTGGCAAAGGTTCATTCTTGCCAAAAGGTAGCCGTTGTCGGCTTTTTGCTTGCCAAGTTCAGCTTCGTTTAATTTCACCTGAACTTTCATCAGGTCATTACGCAAGCGCAATCCATGGCGTACGGCACTGTCAACAGTTCGTTGAAGTTCTGAAAGCATATTGAGGTAGCTTTCTGCCACTATATACATCTCTTTGGCACGAACTGCCTGCATGTAGGCTTCATCCACTTTCACAATCACTTCGTCTTCGGTCAGACGGATATTCACGCTGGCCATCTGTTGACCGATTTCTGCCATGTTGACTGCTGCTGTGATTTTTCCACCTGTATAGATCGGTTGTGTAACTTGAAGACCTCCGACAAATATGTTTTTCAACTTTAGTTTCATGTCAATGTCTGGCATGAAAGCATATTGATTCACGCGGTAGGAACCATCTGCCTGAGGGGTCACATTGGGAACGAACTGCCCCAAGGCTTCATTAAATGTGTAGATTGGAAGATTCCCTCCGCTTATGCCTAATGAGGATGAGGCGGTGGAATAAAAATCTGTCAGGAGGAGGCTTATTCTCGGATAGCTATTGCTTTTATAGGCGTCAACATCATAACCGAGTTGCTCAAATTGCAACTTCGATTGGTGTATGGCTTTGTTGTAGTCAAGAGCGAGTTCTTGGGCTTTGGATAACGAAAGCACTTCAACTCCTTTTGCAGTTTCCTGGCTCAAAGCTTTGTTTGTGCTCAAAAGAATGAGCATTAGGAAAAGTAGGTATCTCATGTCTTGATGTTATTTGCTGATATTGTTGTCTTGTTCCTTGCTGTGATGTATGTTGAAGAATGTTGCATACAGTATTGGTATGAAAATCAGCGTGATAATCGTACCAATGAAGAGACCGCCCATGATGGTTACTGCCAGAGAGCCAAACAATGCATCGGGGATGAGAGGAATCATACCAAGGATTGTGGTCAGGGAAGCCATCATCACAGGACGGAGACGGCTTTTCGCACTTTCTATCAAGGAGGTGAATGGTGGCATGCCGTTACTGATGTTGAGGTTGATTTCGTCCATCAATACGATTCCGTTTTTAATCATCATACCTATCAGACCCAGCACACCGATGATGGCCACAAATCCGAATGATTTTCCAGAGAGCAGGACTGATGGAATCACACCAATCACAATCAATGGAACGCAACAGAATATAATCAGAGGCTTTTTATAGTCTTTGAACAATAAAATCAGAATTACAACCATCAGCAGAATGGCAAGAGGAAAATTCGAGAATAAATACTTCATCGAGTCATCACTGGCCTTTTTTTCACCTTCCCAAGATAGGCTGTAACCTGCAGGAAGCTTGATAGCTTCTATTTGCTTGGCGATGTCTTCTCTGGCGGCTTCTGTGCCTACACCAGGCAATGGGGAACATTGAACACGTTGGGTGCGCTGCCCGTTATGGCGCATCACAACTGGCTCTTCCCACTTGATGTCTATCGTCTTAGCCACTTGCCTCAGCGGAGTGCTTTGAATGAGGGTTTCTATCACCTCCTCTTTGCTCATCTGACCAGTGATCAGTTTTTGAATCACGGTGCGGTTTGCAATCTTGTGAAGATTCGGAATCATGCCGAAGACAGTTATGTTTTCAAGCCTGTCTATATCATTTCCGGCTTCATCAGTACATTTCAAATAAATACTCTTGCGGTTGATGCCGTCATAGAAGGTTCCAATAGGGATACCACCAGTATATGCCATCACGGACATGGCGACGTCTGAACGGCTCAAACCACTGATTCTGGCATTCGACTGGTCGTATTTGATGTCTAGCACCGGAACTTTTGGCTCCCAGTCGGTGGTGGGAAGATAGCAGGTTTTGCTGGATTTAACAATGTTCATCGCCGAATCGCACAGCACATGAAGTACCGATGGGTCTGGACCATGGAAACAGGCCTCAATCGGGTATTTTTTGAACATCAGATTATAGCGCTTCAACTTCAAATAGGCATCAGGATAGAGGCTGCTTAATTGATTTTGGATGCTGTCCATTTCCTTTACCAATGCTTCAGGACTGACAAAGTCGATAATCAATTCACCATACGATAAGCTTGGGGTGGCTATGCTGCGTACCAGGTTGTAACGGCTTGGGGTGCCTCCACAGCTGCGGGTGATGTGAGTGATGTCTTTGTTCTGCTTAAGAAGATGCTCAATCTCCTCAAGGTCTTTCTCAACCTGGGTGAAATTAGTGCCTTCTGGGAGCTTGTATTCCATATACAGCTGGTTATATTCCATATCTGGGAAGAAGGCTTGGTCAAGGTATTTGTAGCTCCATGCACTGAATAAGAGAAGACCAATCGCTATGGCTATGGCAACGTATCGGAATTTGATGCCTAAATGCAGTGTTTTCTCCAGCAGCCAATAAAATGGGCCGCTGTAAGGCGCTTTTTCTTTAACTGGAGTTTTATTTTCCTTGGACTCCTCTTCAATGATTTCATGGGAAGGAGATATTGGGTTTTCTGATTCTGACGTCTTTTCTCTGAGTTTTGCACGCTTTTTTTTCTTCTCTTTTGCGGCGGCCTCTTCCTCTGGGCTCCTTAGCATACTTTGGGCAAGTACGGGAACATGAATAAGGGCGAGAACCCATGATAAGAGCAGGGAAACTGCAATCACGATAAAGAGGTCGCGCACATACACACCAGCACTGTCTGGGCTTAGGAATATAGGCCAGAAAGCCAGGATGGCAATCAATGTGGCACCAAGCAGTGGCATGCTGGTCTTACGGCCGATGTTGCATAAGGCTTCTGGTTTCGGGACACCATTGTGCAAATCAATCAAAATACCATCTACAATGACTATGGCGTTGTCAACAAGCATTCCCATCGCCAAAATAAATGCACCGAGTGACACGCGTTGCAAGGTGCCGTCAAATCCTTTCAACACTAATAATGAGCCGAGCACGATTGTCAGAAGGCTGAAGCCGATGATCACACCAGACTTGAAGCCCATAGTGAAAATCAGCACAATGATTACGATGGCAATGGATTCAATGAGGTTCACTATGAAGGTGGAGATGGCATCGGACACGCGTTCGGGCTGATTGAATACCTTTTCAAATTTCACACCCACAGGCATACGCTCCTGAAGGTCATTGATTACTTCTTCCACCTTCTTACCCACTTTCACCACATCATAACTGCCAATGCAGGCTATTGAGATACCTAAGGCAGGACTGCCGTCGCGGAACATTTCATTGCGGGTGGGGGTGGCATAATCTTTATACACATGAGCTATGTCACCAATACGCAACTGCTCGTCGTCATGTCCTTGGATAAGCATCAAGCTGATGTCATCTACCGTCTTGAATTTGTCATCAACCGAAATGCGAACACGCCGATTGCCATTATTAAAATAACCGCTATATGCGGTTTTGTTTTGGTTGTTTAAGGTCTGGATCACTTCGGTAGGCATCACACCCAAATTGGCCATCTTCTCCTGATGCATGTCGATAAAGATGCATTCTTCCTTCACACCATATATCTCACACCTGGCAACACCCTCTATATCAGTGATATTTCGCTTGGCTAACTCGGCATAATCCGACATCTCGATGTTACTCAGACCGTCACCCGTCAAGCTGTAGAACATGCCATATACGTCACCAAAGTCATCTCGAACAGTTGGGGAACTGGCACCAGATGGCAATGTCAGGGAGGCATTCTCAACTTTTCGACGGAGCATGTCCCATTCCTGTTCCACTTCATCGTCGGGAATAGTCTTTTGAAGTTCCACCGATATGATGCTCAAGTCGTTCATCGACTGACTTTCAACATCTGATATCGAACGCATCTCGCGTATGCTTTTCTCTATCTTGTCGGTCACTTCTAGTTCCACTTCATGGGCGGATGCGCCAGGGTAGGTGGTCACAACCATAGCCTGTTTCACTTTCAACTCAGGGTCCTCAAGTTTCGGCATCGACATGAAGCTCAATGCACCGCCAACGACAAGGCATAAGATGAAAAAATGTATCAACTTTCGGTTGTTCAACGCCCAACCGGAAAAATCAAATGACATCATGGATTTGACAGATATTCTTTATGGAAGACAATTTTTTGTGGATTACAGTAGTTTGCCAACGTTTGATGGGGTGGTCTTGTCGGCTTCAATCACTCTCTGGCCTGGCTTGAGAAAACGCACACCGGCAGATACCACGGTCTCACCGGCTGTAAGACCAGAAAGGACTTCTATGTTGCCACGTGTGTCAAGCTGGCCGGTTGTCACAACGCGCGGGCTCACGCAATGGGTGGTTTTGTCATATACAAACACCAAGGATTGGTCTTTTTTACGAATGACGCATGAAGATGGTATGCGCACACTTCCTGCTTCACCGTCTTTGGAATAACTCACATATACCATGGTGCTCATACCTGGAGTGATGCGGCTGACATCTGCTCCCGGCTTAAAACTAAAACGAATCATATACAGTTGACTTGCATTGGCATCTTTGCTCATTCGGGAAATGTCCAAGGGATAAATGTTGTCGGGCATCACATCAAACGAGCAGATGGCACGGGTCATTTGACTCCGACGGCCGTAGTCTGAGGCTGGGATGAATATTTCAATCTCGGTGTTTGAAGATGTGAATAACGTCATGATAGGCATGCCGGCACTCACATTCTCACCCCCATCATGAAGTTTGTTCTGAACATATCCGGTCATCGGTGAGTACAAACGGCAATAGCTCACCTGGTCGCGATGATGGGAGAGCTTCTGTTCAATCTGCTGGATGCCGTAGCGGGCTTTATCATAATTGGAGGCAGTGGCAGTGCCTTCGTTGTACATCGATATCACACGCTCTGCGTCAGCTTTGATCTGGGCATATTCTGCTTCTGTGGCGGATAGTTGCACCTCATAGTCATGAGGGTCTATCTCTGCCAATAACTGACCTTTCTTTACGTAATCTCCTTCTTTAACATATACTCTGGAAATCGTTCCACTCACTTTAAATGATGGATTCACCGTTTCTGAGGCTTTGGTTTTTCCAGGATAGCTTATCATACTTTCCTGACCAATACCTTCTGCTACGGTGGTCTTTACATATTGCAATGATTTTTTTGTTACTTTCTTTTCTTTGCAACTGCCTAAAGAAATTAACAGTATAAGTGAAATGATGAACGGCGAAAAAGTGAATAACGTTGGAAAGTGTGGAAACCTTTTGGTCGATTTATGTGACATAATTAATAAAACTTTTATTTTTGCAAAAATAAACAATTCTATTTATATATTAAAGTTTTTTGCGTTTTCTCATGTTTTTATTACATTTTTTTCGTACTTTTTGAACATTGCTGGACTTTTATTTGTAATTTTGTACGATAATTGTTATTTTTGTGAACTAATATTCACCTTCTATCATATTTCTTTTTGCGATGATGTTGGATAACGTTTTATATGAAAAGATTGTAGGCAACAGTCAAGATAAACTTGCTGTCAACAATCAAATCAAACGACTTTCCCAAGGTGGAATGTTCATCTGTCTTGAAGGAGAGGCGAAAATTGTTCTTGATGAATCTATTTATGATTTAAAAAAGAACAATATGGTTATTTATTTCCCTTATTCCACTCTTAAAGTATTGTACCGTTCGGACGATTTGAAAGGATTGATGATGGCAGTGGAAATTGAGGCGGTACAACCTCTGCTCTCTAAAATCACGGACCTTGACTCTGTGCTGAATATCAGGCAATCACCTGTGACTGTGCTGACAAAAGAAGGCTTGGAGAGAATCAGCTCGTATATCAGGTTGTATGAGAAGCATGTGGAATTGTCGAAACATTATGCCGACAAACAGCTTCGGCGTTATTGGCAACTCAATAATCTTCAATTGGAAAACGTTAAGGTGAATCTGATTCTACAACTTCTTTTAGCCTATTCTTCTGGGAATGAAGGTGTTAAAAATACAGTAGATAGAAGGGACGAAATTGTGAGGAAGTTCTTGCTTGACCTTCGAAGATTTTATATTGAACAGCATGAGGTCGGATTCTATGCCAATCAGCAGTTTATATCCATGAGATATTTCTCTTTTGTCATTAAAGATAGAACTGGGAAAACCCCTTCACAATGGATTACCGGTGCTTTGCTGAATGACGCTAAGACGATGTTGACTGATTCGAATTTCACAGTCAAGGAAATTGCTGAAAAACTCTATTTCCCTAACCAATCGTATTTTGGTAAATGGTTTAAGACGCATGTGGGAATGGGACCGCTTGAATTTAAGAGAATGGAGAATCTGAAGTGAACAAGGCAATCCACATACACCTGCTATATCTCGTTCTCATCCTTCTGGGGATGGGGATGTCTGCCTGTACGTCTAAGGATGAGGAAATTGTCAATAAGGTTGATTTCCTCAACGATCTTGCGTATGAGAACCATTATGTGGCTGTTGATTCGGTCCAAAAATATGCTTGGTTGGCACTTAAAGAGGTGCAGAATGCAGCTGGATATAAGGATGGTCGCTATGAGGCGCTTTGTAACCTCGGTTTTGCAAAATATATGGTCATGGATTACGATTCTGCGGAAATCGTGTTGCATGATGTACTCGACAACTCACCCAATGAACTGTATAGGCTTGTGGCGGATGTGCTGATGATGAAAGTGTGCCAAAGACAGTCGGAGAACAAGGCCTTTTATGATTATCATAACGATGTGCAGCAGAAAATGATACGCATTCTCCCAGAAGTGAGAAACATGACGGAAAGACAGAAAAAAATATGGAATTTCGCTCTCTCTGACTATCACATGTCTCTTTTCACTTATTACTATTATCTGAGGCAAGAGGAGGATGCAAAAAAAGAGTTGGACTATATATCCAATCATAAGCAAATTCTGGAAAATGACACGGCGCAGGCGGCTATGTTCTACTTTTTGGTCGGAAACTCTAGAAATGTGGATGACAAATTATCTGACGATGATTCTGAAAATCTGCTTGAGGCGGCTGCACTGGCACGGAATCATGGCTATAATTACATCCTTGCCAAATCTCTTACATCGATTGCGGAGGATATTTCTAAAAATAATTCCTATCGTCCGAGTAAGATGAATCTGATTCGTGAATTGGTGAACCTATCAGACACTGTAGCTGATAATCAACTGCCTCTTGCCGTTTCCGAGTTTGCATTGGAGGTGTTCAATGATTATGGATCACTGTTCGATGTGGCGCAGACTTATAATGCCATTGCAGACTATTATCTCAGCATACAGCAGAACGATAGTGCAATGAGCGTCATGGTACGTGCCATGGATTGTGTTAACCAGCATCACAAGAGAGTGGCTGAAGATGGTCTCGTTCTGCATCCTTTTGTGCCTGATGCAGACTCCGTTTCTATCGAAAAGAAATGGATTGACAATGGAGTCGTTTGCTTGCCGGAATGGATGGCGGATATAAGGGAACATCTTTGTCTGGTCTATAGTGCGCAAGGACGAAAGGAAGAATCTGACTACAACCGGAATATTTATCTTGATATTCTTGAAACCACACGCCAGGATAAAAAGATGGAACAACTTTATTCCACTTTGGTTAAAGAGCAGGATGATGTCAACAGATATATTCTTCTTGGTGCGCTTTTCATGTCTTTGCTTGCGGCTGCAGTTGTTTATCTTGCCCATCGTCTCAAAAATAATTATAAGCAGAATTATGCCCTTGAGAAATTGGCGGTTGAAAACGAAATGCAGCGGTGGAGAAAGAAAACGGATGAGGATTTCTCTAATCTTGAAGAACATCAGGAAGTTGTCATTGCTGAGAAATTCAGTAAAGAGAAACGCTTGGAGGAGCAGAAGAAACAATATATCAATAAGGCCACATGTCTTTCTATTGTATATGCCATCACGCCTTTCCTTGACAGGGCTGTGAATGAGGTGGTGAGAATGAAGGAAGAATTGGCTGATAAGAAAGCTATTGATGATAAGCAGGCGGAATTGATCCAAACAAGGCTTCAATATCTCTCAGAACTGGTTGATAGAATAAATGTGTATAACGACATCCTCACGAATTGGATAAAAATTCGCCAGGGGAAAGTGTCGCTTAATATTGAGAATTTCGAGTTGAAACCTCTTTTCGATATTTTGCGTAAGAATACCAGAAGTTTTTCAACTAAAGGAATCAAACTGGATGTGAAGGAAACCGAAGCGGTTGTCAGGGCTGATAGGGCACTTACGCTTTTTATGGTCAACACTTTGATGGAGAATGCTCGCAAATATTCTTTCGATGGAGGCGAGGTGGAATTGTCAGCTGTTTCAGATGATGACTATGTGGAAATTGCAGTGAAGGATACTGGGAGAGGTATGACGCAAGAGGATGTGAATACGATACTTGAGGAAAAAGTATACGATTCCAGCAAGATAGGTAATTCACAGAATGATGAGGATCTTAAGAGAAACAAAGGGTTTGGATTCGGACTGCTGAACTGTAAGGGTATCATAGAGAAATACCGTAAGACAAATGATATTTTTAAAGTTTGTAAATTTGGTATTGAGAGTGAGCTTGGGAAGGGGAGCCGCTTTTTCTTCAGACTTCCAAAAGGAATGATGAGAAATCTGTCAATTGGGGTCGTATTGGCCGTTTCCACCTTTCTTTTCTCATGTGAAACAAGAGAGGAAACTCATATTGACGCCGTCCATTCCCGCATGAGTGCGTTGCCTGACAACGTCCACATTCAGAAAGCCAATGAGTATGCGGAGTATGAATGGCAATGTAATGTCGATGGGAATTATGAGACAGCTTTGGTGTATGCGGATTCTGCTATTCAACAACTTAATGCATTCTATCTTTTGAAACATCCTGATGGAAATGGTTTTATTCACTTGATTGACCAGGTGGATATGAATGAGATAGAATGGTGGAATGCAGGATTTACAACTGATTACCACACTATTCTGCAAGTGAGGAATGAAGCGGCTATTGCTGCTCTCGCACTCAACGACAGGGCTCTTTATTATTATAATAATGAGATTTTCACAAGACTCTATAAACTTACCGCTCAGGATGAGAATCTTGAAAAAAGGTGTAATGAAATCAAGGAAGCAAACAACAACAGGAAGACCCTCCTTTTCATTCTCATCACATCTTTGATGGCGGGAGCTTTAATCTATTATTTCATCTACTATAGGAATAATATCCTGCCAACTTTCTCCCTGAGGCAGATTCTTGAACTTAACAGGAGGATTTTCAATAATCAAGATGAAAGCCAGCTTGCAACGATTATTCAGCAAGGTGTGAATGATGTCAGACGGACAAATGGAGTCGGACTTTATCTCAACGACGGACAACTACTCTTTTCTGAGAATTGCCCGCAACAGGAATATCTGAGGTCCATGCTCAAAGATGCGTTTAATAAAAAAGAAATCTTACTTCTTGACAATGGAAAGACAAGAATTTATCCATTAAATGTGGATGCTGATAATTGTATCGGAGTGATTGCTTTCATGCTTCACAATGAAAACCTGCATAAGGATGATGACCAACTTTTTAGAATGATCTCGCAATACACAGCTGAGAATATTTATTATTCTACAGTGAGAATGGAGAATCTCAATAACAAGATTGAGATGATTGAGGATGAGAAACGAAGGGCCGAGAGAGAAGCTAATGCAGTGCATGTGCAGAATCTTGTCATCGACAACACTTTATCTACCATCAAACATGAGACGATGTATTATCCGAATAGGATAAAATATTTAATCGACAACATGATAATCAATTCCAAGGATGACGTCGCTAATGAAAGCTCAGATAAAATCAACACAATGGCGGAGCTCATGCTCTACTATAAAGATGTGTTTACCATCTTGGCAGATTGCGCTTCAAAGCAGATTAACAGACCAATGTTCAAACGGAAGCACCTTTCTTCAACCCAAATACTTGATCATGTGGTGAAAATGCATCATCGCTTCTCGCAAAAATCTGACGTTGAAGTCAAATTGGAATTACCGGCAAGAGTGAAGGCACAGAATGAACTGTGGGCCATAGCTGATCAGACTATGCTTTTTTATCTGTTCGACAATATGTTGGAATCTGTTTTTCAAGAAAAAAAACAAGGAACTCTGACATTTGATTTTGAAAAGTCCGATGATTTCATTAAGTTTGCATTTATTTTTGATAATATCCATAAGTCTGAAGATGATTTCAAGAACATGTTCTATCCAGAAGCTCTTGTTTACGAACTGGATACTGATACCTTGATTGGGGCTCAAATGCTTATTGCTAAGCAAATTATCCGTGAGCACGATGAACACGTCAGACGGGGATGTCGTATTATGGCAATGCCTGCTGACAAACAAGGGAATGGCCAAAAAATCATCTTTACTATTCCTATGGCAAGAAAACATGCGTGATAACTGACTGATTTAACTTTTCGATAACAAACGTATTTTTTTATGAATAACTTTAAAGTCATTATTGTTGAAGACGTAAAACTTGAACTGAAAGGTACTGAGGAGATTTTTAGAAATGAGATTCCGCAGGCTACGATTATCGGTACAGCTCAGAATGTGGAGGATTTCTGGAATCTTATGAAAGTGGAGGTGCCTGACCTTGTGCTGCTTGACCTTGGTCTTGGTGGATCTACTACCATTGGAGTGGAGATTTGTCGAAAACTCAGAAAGCAGTATAAGCTGCTTCATGTGCTTATCTTTACGGGTGAGACCCTAAATGAAAAGCTTTGGATTGATGTGCTTGATGCTGGGGCCGATGGAATCATTCTCAAAAGTGGTGAACTGCTTACCAAAGGTGATGTGCAGAGTGTGATGGATGGGAAAAGATTGGTTTTCAATCAGCCTATTCTCGAAAAAATCCTTGTACGGTTCAGACGTTCTGTTCTCAGTGAGACAAGACGTCAGGAAGCTGTGGTTGATTATGATATAGATGAGTATGACGAACGGTTTTTGAGACATTTGGCATTGGGATACACTAAAGATATGATTGCTCAGTTGAGAGGAATGCCTTTTGGGGTGAAATCTTTGGAAAAAAGGCAGAACGATTTGGTTAACCGACTCTTTTCTGACAGTGAGCGTCTTAATGGAGTCAATGCAACTCGACTTGTCACCAAAGCAATTGAATTGAGAATTATTGATATCGACAATCTGGAGCCTGATGATGAATAAATAAATGATTCTTACTATAGTTTGATTGTACATTGAAGCGTTTTCTTAACATACTCCCTTTGGCACTCATTGTTTTGTTCTTTGTGTGTGCTGTCATATCATGGATTGGAAATGTCTATGGATGGCAGTGCAGGAACGTGCTTTCCGGGGAGGGGCTGAGGTGGCTTGTTTCCATGATTATGGATAATTTCAACAGGTCGCCTTGGGACTATGTCGTGCTTTCTACTGCAACTGTCAGTGTTATTGCGGAATCAGGGATAATTACAGGGTTTAACAAACAGAAATATCTTCGGCAGAAAAGGGCATATATGTTGGTTTTGCTCATTCTCTTCTTGATTGCTATATGTGTGATGATTTTCACTTTGCTGCCAGGAAATGTGCTGATGAGTGCTTTTGGCACTTTCCAAAATTCTGCAATGCAGAAGGGACTTTTCCCGATGCTTGCCATTGCATTCTATGTTATTGCCGTGGTCTATGGATATGCCACTGGACGGTTCTATAATGTTGATGACATTTTTAGAGCAACAGTGGCCTTGCCAGCAAAAATTGCACAGTATTTTATAACAATGTTTGTTGCATCACAATTTTTGTCTTTGCTGCTGTTTGCATTTTGTCTGGATTACACACCGGGAATGGATTACCCCTTGCCTGTTTTGTGCCTTGCTGTTGGGTTGTATGTTGTTCCGCTTTTGTGTCACTGCTTTATTGCCTATGAGAAATAGTTTAATTATGCGTAAAGGATTGTTTTTCTTGATTTTTTCTTCTTTTTTTACTTCCATCATAGCTGAGGAGACTGACTCGTTGCGCCATTGGGGAATGCAATTGGAGGTTAATCCTTGTTGGGTTCCAACAATGGACAAACAAATCAAGGATTTGGTGAAGACCAATGGGGCTGCTACTTTAGGACTGCAGTTCAGGCGTGCAACACTTCCTGCTGATAATGATCTTTTTGCAGCAGACTTCGGTTATCCAACTTTTGCTTTTGGACTGAACTACAATATCTATAACCATGTGAAATTACATAGGGACGCAGGGGGTGACCTTGGATTAGGAAAACCTGTTGATTATCAGTCCACACTTGGCAACTCTTTATCTGCTTATGCCTCTTTTGAACGGCCATTCTTTAGAAACAAACATTGGGAGGCAGATTACGCATTCAATATAGGACTTGGTTTTTCCCGTTTGAAATATGACAAGGAATCTCAAGTTGATAATTTGATGATTTCAAGTAATGTGTTGATTTTCTTTGGGGCCGGTCTTCACGCCACATATCATTTCTCTGATGATTGGGGTATTAAAGCCGGGGTGGAGTTCAATCATCATAGCAGTGGAACCATAACCCGGCCTAATAAGGGATCGAATACTGTTGGACCTGTGATAGGATTGGTCTATACTCCTTATTATGCAGAACAACTGAAGGTGTCAGGGGTGAAACCGACCGGTGACTTTGAGAAATCTAAGTATCTGAATTTTTCTCTTAATGTCGGAATGAAGACACTATATGAGGATTGGTTGCAGACGCAATTTTGGACTCTGCCCGAAGTCGAATCATATAGGACCAATGACTTTAAACATTATGTTTCTTATGCGTTCCAAGCCGACTACATGAGCAGGTATGCCAGAAGATGGGCATCTGGCATAGGATTGGATTTTTACTATCTCAGCTATATGAATCATGTCCGAGACCTTGACAAGCAGAATGGGTATAGTGAAAGCCACAGCCCTTTCTCTCTAGGCATTTCTGGAAAGCATGAGGTTTTTTTCCATAATATTTCTTTGTCCATGTCACTTGGGTTTTACCTTTTTCGCCAACACGGACGTAAGGCAAAGGAGGTGGAACAGCCATTCTACGAGACCATTGGTGTGAAGTATCATGTGCCCAAATGGAACAATATTGCTTTTGGTGCCTATGTGAGGGCACATGCTTTCAAGGCCGACAACACGGGGCTAACGGTCTCTTGTCCAATTTTCTTAAAAAGGTAGGGGAAATGCTCAGTGATTAAGGAAACGGTGCTCAGCTATCTGCTCATATTTTGTTCCAGGACGGCCATAGTTGGCATAAGGATAGATGGCTATGCCACCACGTGGTGTGAATATTCCGGTCACCTCAATATATTTCGGATCCATCAGTTTAATCAGGTCTTTCATGATTTTGTTCACGCAGTCTTCATGAAAGTCACCGTGATTGCGGTAACTGAACAAGTAGAGTTTCAAACTTTTGCTTTCCACCATGCGAACATCAGGAATGTACTTGATTCTGATTTCTGCAAAGTCTGGCTGACCTGTAATTGGACAGAGACTTGTGAATTCAGGGCATTTGAATTCCACCCAATAGTCGTTTTCCTGATGCTTATTCTCAAATGACTCCAGCACTTCAGGACTATAATCTGTTGGATATGTTGTCTTCTTACCCAAAAGCTGAAGACCTTCATCTTCACGTGTTCCCATAGGTTATCTCTTTGATTTTGATTTTAATTTCAAGTAGGTCTCCAAGCCTCTACGGCGAAGTTTACATGCAGGACATTCACCGCATCCGTCTCCCGGTATGCCGTTATAGCAAGTCATGGTTTCTTTCAAAACCAAGTGAAACACTCCTAAATCATCAGCTAATGCCCATGTCTCGCTTTTGTCTAACCACATTAAGGGAGTATGTATCACAAATTGTTCATCCATACTGAGGTTAAGACTCACATTTAGGGAGCGGATGAAGGAATCACGGCAGTCGGGATACCCTGAAAAATCGGTCTGTGACACACCGGTCACGATATTCATCGCACCATGATTTCTGGCGTAAACGGCAGCTATCGATAAAAAGAAGAGATTACGACCGGGGACGAAGGTGTTGGGTGGGGTGGTGGCAGGCTTTTCTTTGTCCATTTGGATGTCGCTGTGAGTCAACGAACAGTCGGGACTGAGGAAGTTGATGAAATCTAAATCCATGACAGCAAACTCCACACCGGCTTTTGCTGCTATTTTTTTGGCTAATTCAACTTCCTGCTCATGTTTCTGACCATAACGGAAACTTAGAGAATACACCTCTTTAAAGTGCTTTTTGGCCCAAAACAGGCATGTGGTGCTGTCCTGTCCTCCGGAAAATACCACAACGGCTTTGTCTTTTGACAACATAATCTTATACTTCTCTTAATTTCAGCGGGTTGTATGACACGTTTTCGTCATAGACATCCGTACCCTCCACATTTTTCACATATTTCACCACGCGGATAGTTAATGGAAGAGCTATCACCTCATAGAGCGTTTTGGCTGTTACTTGAAGAAGCATCAACTTGCCTAACTCGTCCAGGGGCATAAGACCTCCAAATGCTAATGGGAAAAAGATGATGGAATCTGCTCCTTCGCCGGCAAGCGTGGAAACGATGGCACGCCATGAGAAATGGCGTCCTTCACTGGCGATCTTCATCTTGCTCATCACAATGGCATTCAGGAACGAACCTACCAGGAAAGCCAATAAAGAAGCGGCTGCAATGCGAGGGGCAAGGCCAAACACAAAGCGGAAACTTTCCTCACCTTCCCAGAAAGGTGCGGCAGGAAGCGCACAGGCTATTCCACCCAGCATCACTACGAAGAAGTTCATGGCGAAACCCATCCAGATCATCAGGCGGGCTTTCTTGTATCCCCAAACCTCTGCTATACAGTCGTTCAGAATATAAGAGATGGGGAACACAATGAAACCGGCTGTCATGGAATAGGAGCCGATTTGAACGATTTTTGTCTCAAGTAAGTTTGAGGAAATCAGGCATACACAGAACAAGATGCCCATCAGCATATAGGAAATGCTGACATTAGTTGTTTTTGTTTTCATTCTTTCTTGTTTTTAACGTGGTGTTCAAGCACACGGTTGGAATGGAATCCAACAATTAATAATAAGGGGAAAATGAAATAACTTATTTCCAATGATAATTTATCTTCCCTGAAATTTTTTGCAAATTTAGGCAAATTAATTGAATATTCCCTTATGTTTGTAAAAAAAATGTATATTTGCCTTCACAAACCATTAATAAACTTGAATAATATGAATAAACCAATTTTTGTTTATTTGGACTCAAACATAATCTCTTATAACCGTTAAAATAGTATGGATTAAGTGAAAACAAAAGAAAATACAAGTAAGAGATAATTTAAAAATCAGGAGGCTCTATATTTAACCTCCTGATTTTCAGTTTTGTGAACCGGAAGGGATTGATTTCGTCCATCCCTCGCCCTGCCACGGGCTTTCCAACAAAACTAAAGCCACAACAGTCGTCTTGAAAACAAGTTTTCAGACTCCCTTGTGGCTTTAGTCTTGTGAACCGGAAGGGATTCGAACCCTTGACCCACAGCTTAGAAGGCTGTTGCTCTATCCAGCTGAGCTACCGGTCCATCTTTTCAAAAACGTTGGCAAAGTTACGTTATTTTTTTAAAAGTACAAAGCTTTTTGCTTTTAGAATTTGAAATTATTTTCAGGTTGTATGGATTTTTTTGCATATCAGACGATTTTTTTGTAAATTTGCAATTTATATGGTCTGACTCTTTTGGGGTGAGGACCGGGGTTAATGAGAGATTGAAATTCTACTTTTGATATTTAATGGTTGGCACTTTAGTTAATACAGGATGTATTATTGCAGGGTCTGTTATTGGGTCTGTTTTGAAAAGAGGAATACGACCTAAATATCAAGACTCTCTATATGTGGCAATGGGTATATGCTCGTTGGCACTTGGTGTCAATGCATGTGTGAGGAATATTCCAAAAAGTGCATACCCCGTTCTGTTTATCGTCAGCATAGCGTTGGGCTCGTTGATTGGTGCAGGCCTGAACCTTTCTGATCGTTTCAACCGTCTTGTAAATCAGAAGTCAGCCGATGGAAGGTTGGGGGAGGGACTGACAACGGGTGTTCTGCTTTTCTGTATCGGAACATTCTCAATTCTTGGTCCCATGCAGAGCGCATTGCAGGGCGACAACACCTATCTTTACACAAATGCCACCCTGGATTTTATCACTTCGGCTGTTTTAGCCTCAACTTATGGTATTGGAATGATATGGGCTGCGCCAGTTCTTTTCTGCTGGCAAGGAATGTTCTATTTGATAGCTAAGATTTCGGAATCAGCCATCAATACTGACCTTATGACAGAATTACAGATTATTGGTGGCGCCTTAATCATGGCTTCCGGTCTATCCATCCTGAAAATAAAAGACTGTAAGACTTTAAACATGATACCATCTTTACTGATGCCTGTTTTGTTCTTTTTATTTATCCATGTTATCCAATAAACTCAAATTGTTCTATGGAAGCGGTTTTAAATGATATAAGTGGGTTCCTTTGGGGATGGCCTATGGTAATAATTCTCCTGGGTACGCATCTTTTTATGACTTTTAGGTTAAAAATACCCCAGCGTAAGCTCTTTACAGCCATCAAACTCTCAGTTACGAAAGAAGATGGACAGAAAGGCGATGTCAGCCCTTTTGCCGCACTTGCCACTGCCTTGGCTGCTACGATTGGAACGGGTAATATCGTTGGTGTTGCCACAGCAATCACCTTGGGCGGACCTGGAGCTGTACTTTGGTGCTGGTTTACAGGTATTTTCGGTATGTCAACCAAATACGCGGAAAGTTTCATCGGCATTAAATACCGTGTGAGAACATCCGATGGCATGATGCTGGGAGGACCTATGTACGCTTTGGAAAAAGGCTTGAAAATGAAGTGGCTCGGCACACTGTTTGCCATTTTGACCGCATTGGCTGCTTTTGGTATAGGGAATAGCGTTCAGGCAAATGCCATTAGTGAGAATGTCAGTGAGATGCTTCCATTCTGGAATCCTCAGACAACTAAGATTGTAGCAGGAATTATCATGTCGCTTCTTGTTGGTGTTGTCATCATTGGCGGAGTGAAAAGCATTTCCAAGATTTGTACCCGTCTTGTGCCTTTCATGGCTTTGTTCTATATTTTAGGATGCCTGTATATCCTCATCGTGAATCACGATTATATTTTACCCGCCATTTCGTGGATTTGTGAAGATGCGTTCACAGGGCAGGCAGTAGGAGGTGGCGCTGCCGGAGGTGGCATCATGCTTGTGGCAAGATATGGAATCGCCAGGGGGCTATTTTCAAATGAAGCCGGTATGGGATCCGAACCAATTGTGGCTGCTGCAGCGCAGACACGCAATCCCGCACGACAGGCCCTGGTTTCTTCATCGGGCGTGTTCTGGGACACTGTCGTCATTTGTGCCATGACTGGATTGGTCATCGTAACCACCCTGATGGCAAATCCATCTTTACAGAATGAGACAGGGTTGCTCACGAAGAAAGTCTTCGAGACCATTCCGTATGTGGGAATGCCTTTGCTATCATTTGGTATGCTCACTTTTGCGTTCTCCACCATTCTTGGATGGAGCTACTATGGTGAACGGTCGATGGAGTATCTTGCAGGAAAGAAGAGTATAAAGTTTTACCGTGTGGCTTGGGTCATACTTGTGTTTGTCGGCAGTGTGATGAGTTTAGGAATGGTCTGGAGCCTTGCTGAAATCATGAATGCTTTGATGGCGCTTCCTAACTTGATTGCTGTTTTGTTTCTTTCGAATGTCATAGCACGTGAGACCAACTACTATGTTTGGAAAAAGAATCTTCATGAGCATGAGGATGAACGTAATAAGAATAACCCTGTTTAATTGATACGATAATATGTTGACTGACCTTTGTGTCATTATGCTCATTGCGGCTGTAACCAGCCTCATATTCAAGTTGCTGCGACAACCAGTGGTGCTTGGCTACATTGTGGCGGGCATCATTATCGGTCCTTATGTCATTGGTGATTCTTGGATCTCAAATGAGGAATCGGTTGAGACTTGGGGAGAAATCGGTGTCCTTTTCCTCCTCTTTGCCATGGGACTTGAGTTCTCGTTCAAGAAACTCCTGCAAATGGGAAGCACAGCCTTGATTGCGGCAGGAGTTATTGTTGTCGGCATGATGGGTACTGGGTTCCTAACGGGAAGGTTGATGGGATGGAATGAGATGAATTCTCTTTTTCTCGGCGGAATGATATGTATGTCTTCAACAACTATCGTGTTCAAGGCATTGGATGACATGGGGCTGAGAAGCCAGAAATTTGCCAAAATCTGTTTCAGTATTCTTGTGGTGGAGGATATCTTTGCCATTATTCTTATGGTCTTACTCTCTTCGATTGCTACTTCTCGGAATTTTGAGGGACAGACTCTTGCATTTGAAGTCGTTAAACTTATGGCATACCTCATACTATGGTTCTTCTTAGGCATCGTGATTTTACCAACTTTCCTGAGGCTATTCCGTAAGCACATGTCTGATGAGCTTCTCACGATTCTTTCTGTTGGGCTTTGCCTGGGTATGGTCCTTTTGGCGGTCAAAGCGGGATTCAGTTCTGCTTTGGGAGCTTTCGTGATGGGCTCTCTTTTGGCGGAAACCGTGGAAGCGGAAAGAATAGAAGGATTGGTGCAGCCGATAAAAGATGTGTTTGGATCTATTTTCTTTGTGTCTGTGGGTATGATGATAAATCCATCGCAATTGGCTGAACATTGGTTGCCTATATTGATTATCACAGTTGTGGTCATCGTCGGGCAGATTATTTTTGCAACTGTTGGAACGTTGCTGTCTGGACAATCGCTTAAGGTGTCCATGCAGACGGGTTTCTCACTTGTACAGATTGGTGAGTTCGCTTTCATCATCGCCACCTTGGGAACTACACTTGGGGTGATTGACAAGCAGTTGTATCCTATTGTTGTGGCGGTCAGTGTTATTACCACATTCCTCACACCTTTTATTATCAAGACAGCTCTGCCAGCATATACCTGGGTGGACAACCATTTGTCAAAGTCTGCTAAAATCATGATTGACAACTATTCCAACAGTAGGAATACCATTTCCAAGGAGGTGGGAGTTTCCACGTTGATGAAAAGGTCTATAACCAGAGTGCTTGTGTATGGAGTTGTCGTCACTTTTATTTATCTGATTTCTTTCCTGTATGTGATTCCATGGGTAAGGCAGGTTGTGCCTGACAGCATCCCTCATTTTGCTCTCAATGTGGTGCTTTTAGTGGGGGTGTTGGTGTTGGCTTCTCCATTTATTTGGTCAATAGCCCTTTATCAATTACGTTCTGAATCATTCCGACAGATGTGGTCAGGTGGCAATACGCAGAAAGCTAAACTTATTGGGATTGTGTTCCTTCAGATTCTTGTTAGCATTGCACTTATCAGCTATCCTGTGTTTAAGCTGTTTTCTCTCACATCTGGTATTGTGGTTGTTCTCAGCCTTTTCCTGCTCAATCTGATTGTCGGTTCAAGAACTGTGAGGAAAAGGGCATTTGCACTATCTAAATTGTTGGAAAACAATCTTTCTGCCAGAGAAAAGTCCCAAGAGGCAAAGCGAAGTGTAAGCAAGGCGTTCACAAATTCTTTGCTGGGATATGATATACATATATCAGACTTCAAACTTGATATCAATTCATCTTTCTGTGGACGCTCACTGCATGAAATTGACGTGAGGGCCAAATCGGGAGTCAGTGTGCTGAGAATTGTACGTAATGGTATGAATATTAACATTCCGGGAGGTGAAGTCAGGCTTTATCCTGGAGATCAGATTGTAGTGGCAGGAAGTGATGAGCAAATAGCACTTTTCTCTCAGATGCTGAATGGAAGCATAGATATGTCGCTACGCAAAACACGTACACACGTTAATTTGGAGCGATTCCGCATTTCTGACACTTCCAAGCTTGTGGGGCGTTCCATTCTGATGTCGAAAATCAGGGAAGAGGCGGAATGCATTGTTATGGCTATTGAACGTGATGGGGAAATTTATATGAATCCCAAACCAAGCATGATTTTCCAAGTCAACGACATTGTGGTCGTAGCAGGAGAGACTGAGAAAATTCACGTTTTTGAAAAGAATAACTTATAATTTTTTTGATTTTTATGAATAGGATACCACTCTTTTTGCTTTTAATGCTGTGTTTTTCTTGTCAAGAGAAGAAACAAGCTCAGCAGGGCGAGGTTTCTGCAGAATTTTTTGACAGTGTTGCAAACAATTCGCCTACAAGGACTGATTCCATCGCACTTCCTGAGGCAAGAAAGACAATGGATGTTGACACCATTTCTGTTACTTCTAAAGTCGTGCATCTCATCCGAAATTTGGGGGACAACCGTTTCAATCTGAGAATTGAGCTTCCTGCCTATGGAAAGCAAGAGGTGGATATGAAAATTCTTCAGTGGATCAACAATAATCTCGAGGAAGAAATCACTGACACACTCGATGCTGACTCCGATGCCGATAATTTGGCCGATTTCAATGCTTACAAGGCGTTCTACAATCAAAAGTATGAAGGCGATATGAACAATGTGAGAAATCTTGCTTTATTCTACGCTGATAAACATTTTGGCCTTTATCCCCCTGAAAAATTGGGTATTGACCATAAAATCGAATGCTTGAAAGTGTATGAGTCTAAAGATGTGGTGTCTTACGAGATTACGGAGTTCTTCTGCGATTATGGTTTGATGAAAAGCAAGACTTCGGTGAGGGGGACTACTTTCTTCAAGTATAATGGAGAGCGCCTCTCATGGGCGATGTTTGAAAACAGCAATGTGAAGGATGTCGCTAAAAAGGAAGTGAATGTGCAATTCCTTAAACTTTCTGACGATAATTATCAGAGTTTCCTGAACACAACCAAATATCAGGAATTTTCTTTACCTTCTCAACCGCCATATATGACGCGCAACGGACTGAAATTTATTTATAAGAACAAGGAACTCTCTGAGAAAGAGGCGGATGAGCAAATCTATTGTGTTATTCCGCTCGATAAGCTCAGTCTGTCGCCCAAAGTGGCTGATCTTCTCCAATAAATAACCTAAATCATATTTCAAAACTTTAACATTTCTTTTATTATGCCTACTTATTCCACAGACCCAGAATTGAGAAGAAAAGAGTTGGTCCAAATCATTGAGCATTCTTTGAATGCACTCACTCTTCAAGAACTTGAGGCCTTGTATTATGACATGTTTACTAAGGATTACATCAGATGAGAATTATTCTTGTTTTCTTTTGATTTGATTTATAAAATACCTATATTTGTATGTCATTTGATAATTGTATTACACGTATATGAAAAAGAACTTTTATTTGACTGTCATACTTTTTCTTCTTGCATTGGTTTCCTGTAAGGATGAGCCTAAGAAGAACAGCGAAATGCCAACCCGCCTGAAAGATGAGGTGAAGGCAGAGGTGAAGAAAACCACTAATCAGCCAGACACCATTGAGGAAGAAGACTCAACGAAACAATCGGATGGAAGATTCATTGCCGATAAGGCAGAGATGAATGCCGTGAATGTGAATGTTTCAGAGAGAGGTGAGAAGTCGCTCAAACCGATGAATAAGAATTTCATTGTCACTGACAAAGGTGTGGGGGCTGTGAAATTGGGAGCCGACGTTTACCGATTGCCGAAAAAAGAAGAAGGGCTTTATGATCTCTTGAAAATTGTATCTAATGGAAATGACGGGAAAGTCTGTCTCGTTTATTCTAAGAAAGAGCAAATCATGGAAGTGGATTTTAATAATTCCAATAATCGGATTACTTCCATCAGAATCACTTCGCCTTCTATCAAGTCGGAAGACGGAATCAATCAGTTTATGAATTACAACTCACTCTTGAAGATTGATAAAGTGAAAAAGGCGGTCGGCAACAGAAATCGTGATGAAGTCTTTGATTTTAAAGTGGATGGTGTCACTTACGAATTGGATGAGAACATAACCGGCGTGAAATACGTCTCCGCTATTGTCGTAAAATAAATTTGATTATGAAAAATATATTGTGGTTTTGGAGCGCTTTGCTGGCATTTGCCTTTCTTTCTTGCTCTGACAATCAGGACCAACTGAAATCATCCATTATTAAAATGAATGAGCGTTGCCCCGTGGTGGAAGAAAACTGGACTGTTGATTCCCTTGGAATCTCAAAAGAAGGCGATATCGTGTATTTCTGCAATTCCACGAATAATGCCGATTATATGAGAATGCTGAAAACGAATAAGGATTCTATTCGAAACTCCATTATCTCCAAACTTAATGATGAGAGTATTGAAAACTCTATGAAATTGGTGAAACTCTGCAAGAAGCATAATGCCGGACTTGTGTATAAGTACTATTCTGACTCCACGTCCGAGACTATGGTGCTGAAGATTCCTGTCGAGAAGTTGATTGCAGACCCTTCTAAGTGATTTTTCTTCCTACGCTAATTATATTAAATCTTTTGGTGAGAAAAGCTTGAGACATCATGGTATATGTAATTCTGCTTTTATTGCTTTTTTTGCCAGATATCTATATATCACGCAACTACATTCATGAGCCAGTCTTGTTTTTCCTCTATTGGCTGCCTACCATCATTGCCTTAATTGCAGTTATCGCATTGCACCATGGAGGATCAAGGAAAATGCTCAAAACGCTTTTCACCATCGTACTGGTGTTGGGTTTGCCTAAACTTGTGTTTGCGGCAGTTTCTTTCTTGGGATGGCCTCTTGGTATGGCTTATCCACCGCTTACCAATATCTTCAATATTATTGGGTTCGTGGTTCTTGGTATTACGGGATTATGTATGCTTTATGGCATAACGCTTGGATGGCAATGGTTCAGGACTGACAGGAGAACCTTTACATTTAAAAACCTGCCTAATGCTTTTCACAACTTTAAAATTGTCCAGATTTCCGACCTCCATCTTGGAACTTTTGGAAAAAGACGTGGATTTTGCAGAAGGTTGGTCAGAGCTGTGAACAAAGAAAATCCTGATGTTATTTTTTTTACGGGTGACCTCGTCAACAGCAGGGCCGATGAGGTGAAGCCATTCCTTGGAATTCTTCCTAAGTTCAAGGCTAAATATGGAGTCTTCTCAATTTTAGGAAATCATGATTATTGTATTTATGGTGATTTTAACGATGATGATGAATTGAAAGGAAATATTCTGGACATCATTCAGATGGAAAAAGACTTTGGCTGGGATATCATGATCAATGAAAACCGAAAGATTGAGAAAGATGGACAAGCAATTTATGTTATTGGAGTGGAGAACAATGGAAAACCGCCGTTTCCGCAAAGAGCTAATCTGCCGAAGGCTATGGAAGGCGTGCCTTCGGATGCATTTAAAATCCTTCTTTCTCATGATCCAACTCATTGGCGTCAACAGGTGTTGCGAAAAACCGATATCCCGTTGACCCTTTCTGGACACACTCACGGTATGCAATTCAGTATTTTTGGATTTAATCCTTCTGTGCTGGTTTATCGTGACTGGGGTGGAACCTATCATGAAAACAATCAGACTCTTTTTGTTTCGATTGGAGTTGGAGGAAATATGGCCTTTAGGTTTGGGGCTTGGGCTGAATTTAATGTCCTCACTATTCAATGTGGATGATGGATGTGGTATAGGACTTCTATTATTATGATGATTTGAAATTATGAAATATTCAGGATTATCGGAAAGACAAGTTATTGAGAGCCGTGAAAAACACGGTGCAAATGTATTGACTCCACCTGTCAAGGAAACGTGGGTTGAGAGATTGCGAAAGCTCTGTGGACATTCCATGTCTTTGACGATGTTCTCTCTTTCCATCTTGTCTCTTATTGCATTCTTTTTGATTGTCACTTATGTTGGCGATAATGATGTGGTGATAAGATCTTGGACTATTCCCACTATGTTCACTTTGTCAACGGTAGTTATTCTTCTGATTGGCTTTTTCGGGGGATATGAAGACCCGTTGTTTAAAATCTTGATTACGGCATTCATTCTTTCCATGGGAATCTCTATCTATGAGCATGTGTGGGATGATGAGCCCTTTTCTGCTTTCTACGACACCATTGGGATTGTTCTCGCCCTCCTTTTTGCCACTGGAGTGGCTTTCTTCTTGGAGAAGAAGAATGAGAAAACGTTTCAAAGTCTTAATGATGTGAACGATGACACGCTTGTGAGGGTTGTGCGCGGCGGAAATGTCACTCAAGTCAAACGTAAGGACATTGTTGTTGGAGATATCGTCATGTTGGACACAGGAGATGAAGTCCCGGCAGACTGCCTGCTTCTGGAAGCCGACAACCTTATCGTCAACGAATCGTCACTTACAGGTGAGACTCAGGCGAATAAGACGGTTGACAAACGCTTTTTCGATGCAAATGCCACGTATCCCTCTAACGAAATTTTTAAAGGTACTATTGTTATTGATGGATATGGGGTGGCAGAGGTGTTTCGTGTCGGTGACTCTACTGAAGCCGGCAAGGTGTTTGAGGCAGCTCAAGTGAGAGAGGGCGAGCCTACGCCATTGAGCATAAAACTGAATCGGCTTTCAAAATGGATTACTGTTGCCAGTTATGTTATTGCGGCTCTTATTGTTGTTGGACGTGTCATAGTCTTTTTCCATCAGGACTATGATCCACAGAGTACAAACTATGTTCATTTCCTGAAATATCTTCTGCAGACAGTTATGATTGCTGTTACGCTTATCGTGGTGGCTGTGCCAGAGGGGTTGCCGATGAGCGTTTCTCTCAGTTTGGCATTCAGTATGCGAAAGTTGATGAAGGAGAATACGCTGCCAAGAACTATGCATGCATGCGAGACGATGGGCGCAACGTCAGTCATTTGTACGGATAAGACTGGCACACTCACACAGAATAGTATGAGGGTGGTGGATGCCTCGATTACAGAGGACAATGAAAAGCTACTCTGGACTTTGCTGGCTGTTAATTCAATGGCGGATCTGGACCTTTCTGACCCAGAACATGCAAAAGTGATTGGCAACCCCACTGAAGGTGCTTTGCTGATGTGGATGTTTGAGAAGAAAGTGGATTATCGTGAGTTGCGTAGCCAATCAAAATTGCTGGCTCGATTGCCTTTCTCCACGGTTAATAAGTATATGGCTTCTATCGTTGATTACGATGAGTCCAAGAATCTTCTTCTTGTAAAAGGTGCGCCAGAACTGCTTCTCAATGCTAGTGACATGTCTTCCGACATTAGGAAACAGTATGAAGCCACTTTGAGAGATTATCAGTCTAAAGGAATGAGGACCTTGGCTGTGGCTTATGCATTCACGGGAAAAGACTTTTCGGATTTCCAGGGGTTCAATTTGAAGCAATATGACCATTTGGCGTTTGCAGGTGTGTTCGCTATTGCTGATCCAGTAAGACCTGATGTGCCAGATGCCATCAGGACTTGTTTGAATGCAGGTATAGATGTTAAAATAGTCACTGGAGACAACGCACTCACTGCTTTGGAAATTGGAAGGCAGGTGGGACTGATTGTTGATAACTGCACTGATGCTTCAATGATCACAGGTGATGAATTCCAGAGCCTTACTGATGAAGAATTGGCTGAAAGGATAGGGAATCTGAAAATACTCTCCCGTGCGCGTCCAGCAGACAAAGAACGATTGGTGCGTTTCCTTAAGAATCAGGGACAGGTAGTGGCTGTCACTGGCGATGGAACTAATGATGCGCCAGCACTCAATGTGGCTAACGTGGGATTGTCTATGGGAGATGGAACAGCGGTTGCTAAGGAGGCAAGCGACATGACCATTCTCGACAATTCGTTCCATACGATTGCGGATGCTGTGAAATGGGGAAGGTCCTTGTATAAGAACATACAGCGTTTTATCATGTACCAGATGACAATCAATGTCATTGCTTGCGCTGTAGTTCTAATTGGTGCCTTTACCGGTACGGAGTCGCCCCTCACTGTCGTTCAAATGTTATGGGTGAATCTGATTATGGACACATTCGCTGCTTTGGCGCTGGCTTCTCTGCCACCATCCCAGGCAGTGATGAGTGAGAAGCCAAGGGCAATAACCGAATCAATCGTCAATAAACCGATGTTCAGAAGAATTGTTGGCGTAGGAGTTTTGATGACGCTGGTGCTTCTTGCGTTATTGTATGTGTTTCACCATGCTGACATTCAGTTCTTCCAAACAATATTCTCAGCAGAGTTGGGGGAGGCTGACCATCTCAGCAATAAGGAACTGTCGCTGTTCTTCACCATTTTTGTGATGCTCCAGTTTTGGAATTTGTTCAATGCCAAGGCTTTCATGACTGGAAGGTCTGCATTTTGGCACATTGACAAATGCAAAGGCTTTTTATTTGTACTCTTCATCGTGCTTGTCGGACAGGTGCTCATTGTGCAGCTGGGAGGTGAGATGTTTCATGTCTTGCCCCTTTCTGCTGCTGAGTGGGGTTGGATTGTCCTTTTCACTTCGCCTGTGCTTTTGATTGGAGAATTATATCGTTATTTCAGAAGGAGGAAGTGAGATGAGAAGATATCTGGGGCTTGGTTTCTTTGTTTTGACATTTATATTGATGTGTTTTAATGGGAATGGTATTCATGCAACCAGATCTTATGTCTTTCCATTAAAATCATTTGAGCCAAGTACATCTCTCTCGGGTAGTTTTCCAGATTCACTGCTTCTGCGGTTGCTTCCAGCTGCTCCTTTGAAGAAACAGCCGGAGCAGATTCTCGTTCGTAAATCCTATATTGTTTCTTATAATAAAAATTGGCGAATACCAAATTGGGTGGCATGGAGGCTTTCTCCTGACCATGTGGATGGAGATGTGCCGAGACGTAATAGTTTCCGAGAGGATATGCAGGTGGGAATCCCACGTGCAACTCCTGCGGATTATAAGGGTAGTGGATGGTCGAGAGGCCACATGTGCCCATCTGGCGACAACAAATGGGATGCGGAGGCTAACCATGAAACTTTTTTGATGACGAATATTTGTCCCCAGGATGCCAGGTTAAATTCTGGATTGTGGAACAGCATAGAGATGGATTGCAGAAAATGGGCAAAAAAACATGGCGATTTATTCATCGTTTGTGGACCATTGCCACTCAGACCTGGATATGAGACCATTGGAGAAAACAAGGTGGCTGTGCCTAAATCCTTTTTCAAAGTTATACTGAATTTAGGTAAAAAGCCAAAAGGTTTTGGATTTGTGGTGAAGAACAATGGGGGAGAGAAAAAATCTGACCTATACTACAACTCTATCCGACAGGTGGAACGCCTCACTGGGTATGATTTTTTTCCATTGCTTCCTGATTCTCTTGAAGATTTGGTCGAAATCAATGCGGATCTGCAACAATGGTGATCGTATATTATGACAATCTTTGACTTTGAGATAAAGGCAATAAAAAAGAGGATGTTCATCAACATCCTCTTTTTTTGCTGCAAGTGAAAGATTACTGAATACCGTCCTCACGCAATTTTTCTTGCCATTTCCATGCAGAGCGGAGCACATCGTCAATATCGGCTTCAGCTTTCCAACCCAGTACCTTATTGGCTTTGTCAACGTTACCCCACACTTTTTCAATATCACCTTCTCGACGTGGTGCATATTCCCAGTTCAGTTTCACACCGGTGGCTTTCTCAAATCCTTCAACCACCTCAAGTGTACTCAGACCACGACCAGTACCAATGTTGAAGACTTCAACAGCGTCAGTGTCAGCAGTGTCCAAAATACGTGCCATTGCCTTGACATGAGCTTTGGCGAGGTCAACCACATATATGTAGTCGCGGATACAGGTTCCATCAGGAGTGCCATAGTCATTGCCAAAAATCTTCAATTGTTTCCGGATGCCAATTGCTGTCTGAGTGACGAATGGAATCAGGTTCATTGGGACACCATTAGGCAACTCCCCGATAAGTGCGCTTGGATGGGCACCAATTGGGTTGAAGTAGCGAAGGATAATGGACTTGATAGGAGCTCCACTGTGAATATAGTCTTGGATGATTTCCTCGTTGATCTGCTTGGTGTTTCCGTATGGAGACAAGGCCTTCTGAATTGGGGCTTTTTCTGTCACAGGGAGATTCTCCTCACTTGGCTGGCCATAAACAGTGCAGGAGGAAGAGAAGATAATGCCTTTCACATCGTATTTTGGCATAAGCTCCAAAAGGTTAATCAACGAATTGATGTTGTTGCGGTAATAAAGCAAAGGCTTTTCAACTGATTCACCTACAGCTTTGCTGGCGGCGAAATGAATAATACCCTTGATACCAGGATATTTTTGGAACACATTTTCCAAGGCTGCATAATCACAACAATCTACTTGCTCGAATGCAGGGCGGACACCTGTGATTTTTTCAATTCCATCTATCACGGAAGCACTTGAATTGGAAAGATTATCAACGATTACTACGTTGTAGCCTGCTTCCTGAAGTTCAACAGTGGTGTGGGAACCGATAAAACCAGTTCCACCTGTAACTAAAATGGTTTCTTTCATTGTGGTTCTGTTAATACTTTATAAATGATTATAGTTTTATCGTTACTTAATTCTGTTTCTTTATAC
>R25__coassemble_263_pt1 | contig 33222 bp, 23 predicted proteins | sample R25__metabat2_high_PE_055 | metagenome-assembled genome bin R25
CTTCATCTGCAACATGGCAGTGTTCGCACAGGATGAGGAAGAGCCGGTAGCACAGGAATTGACTTCTTTCTGGTGCCATGAGTTCCGTGACACGTCAGTGGGAGCACCGCAGTTTGATGGCCCAGCCATGATTGTGGAAGATCCAACCAATCCAAGCAACCACTGCGCGAGAGTGATTGTGCGCAGCCAGGACGAGGCTATCGCAGCAGAAAACATGATTGAAGCCGACGGTCACATCGCAGGATGGGACAGCCAGTTCTTCATCTATTCAAAGACCGCTCTCGAAGAGGGTAAGGAAATCAAGCTCCAGATGCGTGTGAGGGCCGACAAGCCTTGCTCTGTAGGCACACAGGCACACAACAACCCTGGTGACTACAACCACTGGCAGTGTGTGGGTAATGTGGAGTTCACCACAGAGTGGAAGAAAATCGAGCTTACGGCTACCGTCAGTGCCGACATGACGCAGTCGGCCAACGGCAAGGAGTTCCACTCCATCGCACTCAACCTCGCTGACTTCCGCGAAGGCAACGTGGTGTATTTCGATGACGTGAAATTGTTTGTGCGCGACCCTCAGCAGACCGCACCAGGGGAATTCTCCGGATGGTTCAACCTCCTTCGCAAGGGTAACGAAACTGACGATTTGTTCAATGGTGGCGCATTCCATACATTCACAGGCCGTGACGGAGATCCTGGTGTTGACCAACCGGCACGTACGGTGATTGATACCGACGGAAAACCAGCCTATCAAGTGACTTCTGTTGGTTTCAATGCCACTAAGGAAGTGGAGATTATTGATGAAGAGACCGGACTTCCTTTCCTTGATGATGATGGCAACCCTGAGACGGAGATCAAGCAGATTTGGATAAAGAGTGATGGCACTGAAGTGGAAAATATCGATAACTGGCAGACTCAGTTCTTCGTTACAGTCCCTCATAAGTTCGTTACAGGTCAGAAGTATAAGCTCGTGATGTCGGCACGTGCTGATAAGCCTTGCTCTGTTGAAACTCAGGCACACAGAATGCCGGGTGATTACAAACATTGGGATATGGTGGGTACTTTGAACCTTACGCCAGAATGGACGGACTTTGTGTTCGGAGACCCTGATTATGGAGATGAACGCACCATTTCTGCTGATCAGAACGAATGTCAGACCATTGCCTTCAACTGTAACGTACTGAAAGAGGAGAACAACCTCTATTTCCGCTTTAAGGAATTCAGCTTCAACGATGCAGATGTGACTGTTGAAGAGCGTACACTTGGCAAAGAGGATATCACTGTGGCTGTGCCAGCACCAGGAGAAGAGCCAGCTGCGACTGCAGTGGACTTCACCAATTGTATGGCAGTGCTCGAGGCAGAAAATATTGATGACCTGCTCAACTATGGCAATATGACTGTTCAGCGCAAGCCTGTGAAACTCTCTGAGGAGGATGAGGCTGCTTCTGGAGAAGGTTGGAAAAACTATATTCCAGACAGCTCAATGGAGACAGAAGACCCTTCTGCTGAGGATCCTCAGGGTGAGGAAGAGGATATGGAAGTTCAGTATGAGCCTGAATTGGCTGCCACTTCTGGATTCTCTTTCAACACGAAGGGATTGTATGATGAGAACGGTACACTCGACTTCGAGGTTCCAGAAGGTTTCTCAACAGAAAACGTCACCTTCAACGTCTATAACAACGGTGATGAGTTTGAAGGAACTGGTGATGGTGTGTTCTTCTTCGTTAAGGATGGTTGGAACTATCGTTTCAACGTGACCTTCAAGGGTGAGGATGCTACTGGCATCAACGAGGTGGCAGCTCCTGCTTCTCAGAAGACTGTGAAGATCTTCGACCTCAGCGGACGCCGTGTGGTGAAGCCAACCAAGGGCCTCTACATCATGGATGGAAAGAAAGTGCTTGTGAAGTAATCTAACATCAACACAGCATATAATAAAACACCGGTCAATATGGCCGGTGTTTTTTTATATTATAATGATTCTCAACGTAATAGATAATCAATAATGCAGAAAATCTGAAGTAGTACTTCAAAAATTCAGTGAAAATCTGAAGTAGCACTTCAAATTTTTACTGTCATGATGGGGGACTATAGGTGTATCTCCCAGGTGTCGTAGCAGACGCCACGTCCACCGAATCCCTCTTTCTGGAAGGCCAGCTGTTCGTTGAGATAGCGGCCTTGCTGCTCGTTCGACGTGCCAAAGTCGAGATAGCGGCGGCTGAAATTGCTGTTGCTGATGATGTGGTGGATGATGAGGTCGAGGGCGCCAACATCCTTGCCTGTGTCGCTGTTGGCCAAGTATTGGGTGTGGACCACATTCCGGCTGATGAAGAGCCATGTTCCTGCGAGCAACTCGCCTTCAGACGACTTGCAGACATACAGAGCAATATCTTCAGGGAAACGCTCCTGAAGCAGGAGCATCTCATCGGCTGAATGAACGGGCGTGGCATGATGGCGTGACTCGAGACATGTGCTGAGCAGGTTCCAATAGGTGCGGTAGTCTGCCGAATCATGGGTGCGCATCACCTGAAGTCCGGCTTTCTCACCTTTCTTGATGCACCGCCGACGCAATTCCGTATAGGGTAGAGGGACTTTCATATCGATGACGGCGGCGATGTTGCTGACCGTCAGCCTGCCTTCATGTCGGAAAACCGCATATCGGTCCTCGTCGGAAGGATAAGAACAATAGATATATGGCACCGGCTTATAAATCAGTCGGCTGGCATTCAGTTCTTTGCTGTAATAAGACGACATCAGGTCGAACATCTCCATCACGTCGGTTGCGGTGACCGTTTTGTCCAGTATCAGTCCTCCGTAGGTCAGTCCTTGATGGGAACATACTATTTGATCCGATTCCACATAATTGGCTGGAAGCACACCCACCGTCCTGCCTTTCTTCTCAAACATCAGGGAGCAGTCGGTGAAACGGTCGCTGTGGTAGTCCATAAACGCACGTTTGAGCAGGAACGTGCCGTTCTTGCTTTGGCTGACGAGCGCATCCCATCGTGGTGCGTCGGAAGGTGAATAGGTGGAAAGGCTGATCATAGGGGATGGTTGTTGGCGTATGGATGATGAATTGCGAATGTCAGATGCTTTGCTCAGCACTGACAGCGGCTCTCACACGGCTCAAGGTTTCCGGAGTCATCTGAAGATAGGATGCCACGATGTGGAGCGGGGTGCGACGGATGATCTCAGGATGTTCAGCCAGCATCTGCTCGTAGCGTTCGCGTGCAGACGAAAAGCGGAGCAGATCTGCCTTGTGCTGGGAGAGGATGAGCGATTCTTTCAGAATGTCTATCAAAAGATTGCAGAATTCAAAGGAGGAACGTGCCATCATGCTGAGGTCGTAGGGCAGGGCATAGATTTTGCATGGCTCCAATGTCTCTATCGACAGGGCTGAAGGCTCTTTGTTCAGCAGGCTTTCGATGCACATGATCATGCTGCCCTCATAGCCGATATGCTCGGTCAGGAGCTGTCCTTTCTTTTTATATACCTGCCTTAGCAGTCCGCGGTCAAGATAGTAGAAGTACTTGCATACCTCTCCCTCGTTGAGCAGCATTGTACCTTTCAGCACCCGCATCGGTATCAGGATATTGGTGAGCCATTCCATGCTCTGGGGGCTCAGCTCGCCCTTGATGGTGTAGCGCTGGGCGAAAAGTCTTGCGATGTCCCTTCTGCGTTCCATAAATAATGTGATTTAGAGGCATATTAAGGCCGGAAAAGGAGGCTAATACACCCGTTCGCCGAATATGCGTGTGCCGATGCGCACCATGGTGGTGTGGTGACGCAAGGCAAGATGGTAGTCGTGGCTCATGCCCATCGAAAGTTCCTTGAAAGCAGGGCTATCCTTGAACCAGGTGGATTTCAGATGAAGGAAAACATCGTAGGCGAGAGCGAAATCTTCTTCAATCCGCTGCTCATCGTCGGTGTTGGTGGCCATGGCCATCAAGCCTTGGATTTCCACATAAGGAAGTTCATCCTGGATGCCTGAACCAAATAGCTGGTCGAGCTCGTCGGCCGTGAAGCCGAACTTGCTCTCTTCCTTCGCCACGTGCAACTCAATCAGGCATGGTATTTTCCGACCTGCTTTAGCACCCTGTTTGTTGATTTCGCGCAGCAGTTTCTCGGAGTCAACGGAATGGATCAGCGAGATGAATGGTGCGATATACTTCACCTTGTTCGTCTGAAGATGTCCCGTGAAATGCCATTCGATGTCCTTGGGCAACACAGACTCTTTCGACATCAGCTCCTGAACGTGGTTCTCACCGAACACGCGCTGACCGGCGGCGTAAGCTTCTTCTATCGCCTCTTTGGGGTGGTATTTGGAAATGGCCACCAGCCGCACGCCTTCTGGCAGCTCTTTCCATATCTGATTCAACTCATCCTTCACTCTATCCATGACTGTTCAGTTTTGTTCAGCCTGACCATCAGCATCTGTTCATGGTCATGACTCATATTCTGGCTTGTCCTTTTTCTCCTCAGCATCGAACGGGAAGACATCGAGGATGTTGGTCTCCTGGATCAGATTGATCTCATAATCCACCATCGATCCTTTCATGCCTTCTTCGAGGGTGGCGAGGGCATCCTTGAAGTCGGATGCCTGAATCAGCATCAGCGTTGCCGTCTTCTTTTCTGTCTGGCTTTTCTCATCCAAAGTCACGAACATCAACTTTGCCTTGTACCATTTGTCGGCACTCTCCGCATCGTTCGTGAACATCTCTGAATATTTCACACGCTTGATGTCAGCCACTTCAAGCTGACCATTGCAATAAGGTGTGATTTCCTTGATTATCCGTGCTTCTGCCTCAGTGAAATTGAGGGCATCCACAAGATAGGGTTCTGTCACTTTCTTCTGTGTTCCGTTTTCGAGTGTCTTCTCTGTCTTCACCTTGCACTCGAACCAGTTGTTCATCAACATGTTCTTTCTGATTTATAGTTGTTTGATTCTTTGAGTTACATCCCTGCTATGGAATGCTCATGCAAATTTACGAAAATTGATTTGAATCAACGAATCTTTTCCGCCTATTTTGATTGGATTTTCATCCTGACCCATAGCCAGCGGGGCACCATCCGCCAGAAAAACACGAGGAGGCGGTAGCGCCAGTCGATTGTCACGATGCTTCGGCGGCGTTGGAGCGAGCGGACGATGGTATGTGCCACCTTGTCCACAGGCAGTTGGAGTGGGTAGTGCCCTCCATCTGCAAGCAACGGGGTGTCCACGAATCCGGGACGGATGTCGGTGATGCAGATGTCTTTCAGACCTTTGATGTGGCACAGCTGGCACAGGCATTCCATGTAATGACTGACAAACCGCTTTGACGAGGAGTAGGCGGGAGCGGCTCCAAGACCTTTGGTGCGCGCGATGCTGCTGATGACGGCTATGTGTCCACGCCGCTCTGGATGGCTTTCGAAATAATGGAAGGCGGTGTTCACCATCCGGGTGAATCCCAATGCGTTTGTGCTTACGGTCGCCAACTCTTTCTCCAAGTCAAGGCCAGGATTCTGAAAGCCGATGCCTGAACTGTGGAAATAGAGGTCCATGCCTCCAGTTTTTCCAATGAGTTTGGTGAGCTTCTCTCCTGCATTATCGGCATTGATGTCGATTTGCTCAGTCGCCACCACCTGCAGGTTCTTGCGCTGGATTTCCTGAAGCAGCCCTTGCCTGCGTCCGGCGATGCCGATTTCCCAACCCAGTTTGGACAGCTCAGCCACCACCGCCTTGCCGATGCCAGAGGTGGCACCTACCACGATGGCTTTCTTGTTGCTTCCGTTTTGCATGCTCATCTTTTGTAAAAAAAAGGATCTCTTATGCTTATTTTTCTGCAAATATATGGAAAATATCAAAAAAATATCCTATTTTTGCTGAAAAGATAGCGATAAGAAACATGAAACTCTAACCAACACCTTTTTTTTATTATGATGTTACAACTATTGGATGTGATTCCGATGCCTCCAAGCTATTGGAAGCAACAGGCAAAAGAAAGCCGGAAACGGGAGAAAATCCAGAAAAAGATTGAGAAATACCGTAAGAGAAGAGAAGAAAAGGAAGCCAAGAAGAAGCTGAAAGAACAGAAAAAACTGGAAAAACAGCAGAAGAAACTCGGTCAACAGACTTCTCTTTCCAGTGAAAACGAAAACACACTGCTTTTGGGGCAGCAACCAGCAGGAACGCAGACCACCCAGCTAGTGACAGCCGGATTTGGTGGTCAGGATGCCAACGACAGCTCCATGCTGCTCAGCTCCATCCTGATTGTGGGTGCCGCTCTCGTTCTGTGTGTGTCATCTCTTTGGGCATATCGCCGCAAGACCGACAAATAAGCCGAATAGTCAAAGCGAGGTCGGAAGACCGATTCGGGTTTGAAAAAACAGCATCAAGCCCTTGCCGAATCCATGGCGGCAAGGGCTTGATGCTGTTCTGATGGTGGGCTGAAGGCCTATAGGCTGATGACGTTTGCCCCGGCATTCAGTTTCAACTTGCGTTCCGCTCCGTTGACCTTGAGCATGACGGTGCATGGGCGCAGAGCGTTGATCTCAAGACTGCTGACCTGGCTGTTTGCCCAGCTCATGCCTACCGTGAGGCCTCCACGGGCACGGATGCCCTTCACCTCACCATCCTTCCAGTTGGAAGGCAAGGCGGGCAGCAATTCCAACTTGATGCGGTTTTTACCTTTACCTGGTTGATATTCACTTTGCATCAGCATCTCAATCACACCGGCGCATCCACCGAAATTACCGTCAATCTGGAATGGGGAGTGGGCGTCGAGCAGGTTCGGATAGGTGCCCCCTCCTCGTCGTGCGTCTTTCCCTTTGTAGCCATCTGGACTGACGTAGTTGAGCAGTTTGCGGTAGATGTGATAAGCGTTCTTCGAGTCGTGCAACCGGGCATAGAGGTTCACCCTCCAGCCGGAGCTCCAGCCTGTGGTCCGGTCACCTTTCAGCTCGAGAGTCCGTGCTGCTGCCTTTTGCAGTTCCTCTGTGCTGTGCACACCATCGCCGAGATGATGGCCGGGGTAAAGACCGAAAAGATGGCTTTGGTGACGGTGGTGAGGGTCCTCGTCTTCCCAGTCGTAGAACCACTCCTGCAAGTTTCCCTTCTGCCCAATCTTGTAAGGCTGTAGCTGTGACAGCACCTTGTCTGCCTCTTTGGCAAATCCCTTGTCAATGCCCAGTTCCAATGCCGCATCTCTGGCATCGCTCAGACATTCGCGGATCATGGCGATGTCGGCGAATCCACCAAAACTGGTGCGCCCGTGATAACCTTCCGGGCTGATATAGATGTTCTCAGGTGAGGTGGATGGAGCGGTGATGAGAAAGCGTTTTCCTTCCACTCCCATCTCGTCGGTGCCGATGAGCCAGTTCATGCAGAACTCGGCAGCGCCTTTCAGCACGGGATAGTATTCACTGAGAAAATCCTTGTCGAGTGAGAACAGGTAATGCTCCCAGATGTGGGTGCTCACCCACGCACCTCCCATGTTCCAGTTGGCCCAGTTGGGGTCACCGCTTTTCAGTCCCACCGGGCAGGTCATCGCCCAGATGTCGGTGTTGTGGGCCAGACACCATCCTTTGTCCACTCCATAGTAGGCTTTTGCGGTTTGTTCTCCCGACTTCTGCAGACTCTTGATGAAGGTGAGCAGCGATGCATGCATCTCTGGCATGGCACCAGTCTCTGCAGCCCAATAATTCTCCTCCACGTTGATGTTGCTCGTGTAGTTGCACGACCAAGGCGGAAGCAGGTGCTCGTTCCACAATCCCTGCAGGTTGGCAGGCACCTGAGGCGTTCGGGAGCAGGAGATGAGGAGATAGCGGCCATATTGGAAATAGAGGGCTTCCAAAGCGGGATTGAACAGTTTTTCGTCCACATACTCACGCAGCACCTCGTCGGTAGGGCGGTCGTCGGTTCTCTCATCCGCTGTGAGGCGTAGGCTCACCCGGTCGTAGATGGCTTTATAATCGCGCACATGGCGTGCCCGAAGATCCTCATACGAGAGCCCCTTTAGCTGGTTAAGCCTGTTGTCTGCTATGCTTTTATAGTCCTTGCCTTCCTTTGCCGGGTCTTTGTCGAACCCGTTGAATGAAGTGGCGTTGACAATATAGATGGTGAGCACCTTGCTGCCATCGATCACCAGTTTGTTGTCTTCCGAGCGCACATGGTCACCCTTTGCCATCACTTTCGTGCGGAAATGGATGCCGCGTGAAGGGTCGTAGGCGAATTTCTCATCCGACTGATAATAAGAGGGAAGGGACGCGTAGCCTGCATAGCCGTCATTCACGATGGTGTTGCCACTGGCGGTAATCTCATTTCGTAGCTGACAGCCCAGCGAGAGGGTGGCATGGATGCCGGAAGGATTGTCGGTCGTGATTCTCACCACAATGCCTGAGTCGGGGTTGGTGGCGAAATATTCGGATGAATAATGATAGCCGTTGCGCTCATAGCTGGTGTGTGCCACCGCCTCTCCTATGTCGAGGCTGCGTCGGTAGTTGCTCACTTTCCCTGAGTCGGCATAGGTAATCTGGAGCTCACCCAGCGGCTGATAGTTCTGGGAGAAATGACCCTGCACATTTTTTTGCAGCTGGTCAGCTTTTTTATAGTCTCCCTTCCGTAGTGCTTCCCTGATGGCTGGGATGGACTGGTGGGCATCAGGCGAATAGATGTTCATGTTGCAGGGTTCACCAGTCCAGAGCGTGATGTCGTTGAGCGAAAGGCGGTCGGTGTCAGTGCCGCCATAGACGGTGGCTCCCGTCATGCCGTTACCGATGACAAGGGCTTCCTCAAAGAATTGCGCAGGGCGGTTGTAGTGCAGTTCCTGCGCTACCGACATGGTGAGGCTGAGCGTCAATGCCAGCAATGTTGTCAATCGTTTTTTCATGTGTTGTTAGTTGCTATTTCTGTTGTTGATATAATCAAACGAATAATGGTTCTGAAATGAGGATAGTTGGCTCCTCGTCCCTTTGGATTCATGGGCAGCTGAAGGTACGTCTCTCTCCATTGAGCGTGAGGGTGATGGACTTTGCCCTCAAGCAGAGCTTTGACCCGTTGGTGATGCCCTTTCCGTAGAGCCGGTCGCCATGGATGGGGGCGTTGAGTCCTTGCGGATGGGCGCAATGCACCCTCAACTGATGGGTGCGTCCTGTGTCTGGATAAAGTTCCACCAGAGTCTGTCCACCATTTCGCTCCTTCACTCTCCAGTGGCTGACGGCTTGTTTTCCATGATCGGGATCGACAATCTGCCTTGGCGGGTCATCGGGGTCGGGACGCATCCGCAGTTTGATGATGCCTTCATCGTCCTTGACATTTCCGTCGAGCAGCGCCTCGTAGGTTTTGCTCACCTCATGCCGTATGAATTGCTGCTGGAGGTTCTTGTATGTGGTTTCATCCTTGGCGATGACGAGCAGTCCGCTGGTGTCCTGGTCCAAGCGGTGGACAAACCAGAATTCCTGAATACCATGCTTTTCCCCAAGCCAGTCTGCCACGGACTTCAACTCTCCTCTTCCTGGTACGGACAGCAGTCCGGAAGGCTTGTCGATGATGATGACCAGTTCATCCTCATAAACGATTCCCACTTGATCCATCAATACCTCTTCCTGACGCTCGGCTTGGCTTTTCGCTACGTCCACACCCTGAAGCATGAATTCGAGAAGCGGCCGGCACTTCTTGTGGCATGCTGGATAGAACTGGCCGTCGTGGCGCACCTCATGCAGTGGAGAGAGCAGTTGCGGACCTTGGTTGATGCCAGCGGTGCTTCGACTTTGAATCCAGAATTCTGCCATGCACAGGGGCTGGAGGTTGTTCAGATAGGCATATTGCAGCAGTTTGGGAGCGCAGCATTCACCTGTTCCTGAAGGGATATGGTGAGTGGAGGCGTTGCGTGAATAATTCTCCTGTCTCAGTGTCTTTCTGCGGTAATAATCTGTGAAGATGTCCATGATGGTCTTCCGCTTTCCCAGAGCGTTGAGCAGTGTGTATTGACAAAACAGCCAGTCTTGTAGGGCTTCCGACCTCCTGCGCCGTTCGTTCCTGTCGTCCACCATCTTCTCAATCTCCCGCATCTCGTTCATGAACGTCTCACTGCGGTTCACATCGAACACGGGAGGCACAAATCCGTCAGCCTCACTCTTGCCATTGAGCTGACCTGAGAAGGCGGCCAGAAAACGGAATTCTCCTTTCTCTCCTGCTTTTTCCTCATCCTCCCGTCGGCGCACGATCAGCACCCCGAACATTTTTCCACGCCGCAGTTCTTCATCCCATTCATCATGCCTTTCGACCTCTTCCCGAACCGCAGCGGCGGCAAGCAGGCAGAGGGGATGAGGGACATAGGCGAAGGGATTGTTAAAACACAGGGGCGGATTGATGTCCGCCCCTGCGAAGAGGGTATGTATCCTGTTGTCTGCCATGTAAACTAAATGGTGTCTTTTCCATAAAAGTATCCACACCACTCAAAATCCGAATTCTGAAGAATCGGATGAGGTTAGTCCTCAAGCAGGATGTTCATGATTTCACAGGCTGCCTTGGCCACGGAGGTTCCAGGACCGAAGATGGCGGCTACACCTGCCTTGTAGAGGAAGTCGTAGTCCTGTGCAGGAATCACTCCACCGGCAATCACGAGGATGTCCTCGCGTCCCAGTTTCTTCAACTCTTCGATGAGCTGAGGAATCAGTGTCTTGTGACCTGCTGCCAGTGAGGATGCACCGACAACGTTCACGTCGTTCTCCACGGCTTCGCGGGCTGCCTCGGCTGGAGTCTGGAACAAAGGTCCCATGTCAACGTCGAATCCGCAGTCGGCATAGCCTGTTGCCACAACCTTAGCACCGCGGTCGTGTCCGTCCTGACCCATCTTGGCCACCATGATACGTGGACGGCGGCCTTCCTTCTGAGCAAACTGCTCAGTCAGCTCGCAGGCTTTCTCAAAGTCTGCGTCTTTCTTGCTTTCTGATGAATACACGCCTGATATCGTTCTGATTACAGCTTTATAACGTCCTACTATCTCTTCGCATGCGTCGCTGATCTCACCCAGCGTACAACGCAGGCCTGCTGCTTTCACAGCCAAGTCGAGCAGGTTGTTCTTGCTCTTCTTGCCTTCGTTGAACTCACGCACACATTCCGTAATCTCGGCAAGAGCGGCCTTGCAGGCTGCCTCGTCGCGGTTGGCGCGCAGCTCCTTCAGCGATTCCTCCTGCTGCATGCGCACTGCAGTGTTGTCCACCTCCAGGATGTCGAGCGGATCCTCGTGGTCGAGACGGTATTTGTTCACGCCTACGATGGTCTGAACACCAGAGTCGATACGTGCCTGGGTGCGGGCTGCTGCCTCTTCGATACGCATCTTTGGAAGACCAGTTTCAATGGCCTTGGCCATACCGCCGAGCTTCTCAATCTCCTGGATGTGCTCCCATGCCTTGTGAACCAGCTCGTTGGTGAGGGTCTCCACATAGTAGGAACCAGCCCATGGGTCAATCTGCTTGCAGACTTTGGTCTCGTTCTGAATGTAAATCTGGGTATTACGGGCAATACGGGCAGAGAAGTCGGTTGGCAACGCGATGGCCTCGTCGAGTGCGTTGGTGTGGAGTGACTGGGTGTGTCCCAGTACGGCAGCCATGGCCTCGATACAGGTGCGGCCCACGTTATTGAACGGATCTTGCTCAGTGAGCGACCAACCTGAAGTCTGTGAGTGGGTACGCAATGCCATGGATTTCGGATTCTTGGCTCCGAACATCTTGGTGATTTTTGCCCAAAGCAGACGTCCGGCACGCATCTTGGCGATTTCCATGAAGTGGTTCATTCCGATGGCCCAGAAGAAGGATAGACGCGGAGCGAACGCATCGATGTCGATACCTGCGTTCACACCTGTGCGCAGGTAGTCCATTCCGTCGGCCAGTGTGTATGCCAACTCAATGTCGGCAGTGGCGCCGGCTTCCTGCATGTGGTAACCGGAGATGGAGATGGAGTTGAACTTAGGCATCTTCTGAGAAGTGTATTCGAAGATGTCGGCGATGATCTTCATGGAGAAAGCTGGTGGATAAATATAGGTGTTACGCACCATGAACTCCTTCAGAATATCATTCTGAATGGTTCCTGCCATCTCCTCGAGCTTGGCACCCTGCTCCAGACCTGCGTTGATGTAGAAGGCGAGGATAGGGAGCACGCCGCCGTTCATCGTCATCGACACCGACATCTTGTTGAGCGGAATGCCGGCGAAGAGCACTTTCATGTTCTCCAGTGAGCAGATGCTCACACCTGCCTTACCCACGTCACCTACTACGCGAGGGTTGTCAGGGTCGTAGCCACGGTGGGTAGGGAGGTCGAATGCCACCGACAGACCTTTCTGTCCGCTCGCCAGGTTGCGGCGGTAGAATGCGTTGGATTCCTCAGCGGTGGAGAAACCGGCATACTGACGGATGGTCCACGGGCGGAATGGATACATCATTGAATACGGACCCCTCAGATAAGGTGGAATACCTGCTGCAAAGTCCAGATGCTCCATGCCCTCAAGGTCTTCCTTTGTATATACTGGCTGGATGTCAATCTGCTCCGGAGTCCTCCAGTTGGCTGTGATTTTGTTGTCTTTCTGCCATTGCTGGCCATTCTTTTCTTGAATACCAGCGTAAATGTCTATATTGTTGAAATCTTTTCTTGCCATGATTGTTCTATATTTACTGGATATTCAATTTCTTGTTGTACTCACGGAGTGTCTCAAGCTGGTTGACGCGAACGTGGATGAAGTTCTCGATTCCTGCGGCCTTCAGGTCGTCGGAGCAAGCAGGTGCGCCTGCCACCACGAACATGGCCCTGCCATCGAGATATTTGAATGCAGGGATGGCATATTCAGCATATTCGTCGTCGGATGAGCAAATCACCACGATGTCGGCTTCTGCCTTCAATGCGGCATCTACTCCTTCTTCCACAGTCTTGAATCCCAGGTTGTCAATCACTTTGTAGCCGGCAGCGGCGAGGAAGTTGCAAGAGAACTGGGCACGGGCCTGACGCATGGCGAGGTTGCCGATGGTGAGCATGAAGGCAACTGGCTGCTTCGGAGCGGCCTCTGTGGCGAGGCGGAGCGATTCAAACTCGCTGGCCATGCGGCTCTTGTCCAAGGTGGCGATGCTGCCTTCCTGCTTGTCGCAGCAGGTGTTGCAAACAGGACGTTTGCCTTCCGATTTCTCTGTGAAGTTCGGGAACTGGTTGGTGCCGAGGATGAACTCCTTGCGCTTGGCGGCGTCGGCATGACGTTTGGTGTTTGAAGCGTTCACGGCTTCCTGAATCTTGCCTTCGAGGGCCTGTGCCAGGAATCCACCGTTGTTCTCCACCTCAAGGAACAATTTCCATGCTTCTTTGGCGATGGCGTCGGTGAGGGTTTCGATGTAGTAGGAACCACCACCCACATCGACGAGCTTGTCGAAATGAGCCTCTTCTTTCAGCAGCAACTGCTGGTTGCGGGCCAGACGCTCTGAGAAGTCGTCCGGAGTCTGGTAAGGCTTGTCGAACGGAGTGACCACGATGGAGTCCACATTGCCAATAGCAGCCGACATAGTCTCTGTCTGGCTGCGGAGCAGGTTCACATAGCTGTCGAACACAGTCTGGTTGTACTCGCTGGTGATGGCGCAAACGTGCATCTGGCATGCGCAGTCGCATTTCGGCTCATATTGCTTCACAATCTGAGCCCAGAGCATGCGGCCGGCACGGAACTTGGCGATTTCCATGAAGTAGTTCTCACTCACGCCCATCTGGAACTTGATGCGCTTGGCTGCCTCTGTAGGCTCCACACCCTGTGCAACCAGCTGGTTCAGGTATTCGTTACCCCAAGCCAGGGCATAACCCAGCTCCTGGTAAATGTAGGCGCCGCTGTTGTTCAGTGTGGCGCTGTTCACCGTCACGCAACGGAAGTTAGGGAAGTCCTTCAGCGTGTCGATCAGCTCTTTGCCAAGTGCGATGACAGGTGTGGTGTCTTTGCCTTTCACCAGGATCTTCTCAATTGGGTCCCAGTCGATGCTGCCCACAACCTTCTCCTTGTCGTAGCCCTGCTTCTCAAAGTAAGCCCCGAGCAGCTTGGCCAGCTCCACGCTGCGGCGCTTGCAAGTGCAGAAGTTCACCTCCACGATGTCGCAGCGGATGTCCTTCAGCAGTGTCTCAATCGTTTCCTCGCTCACCATGTCGCCACAGAAATGGAATCCGAGTGAGTCCACGCCCTTGTTCAGGATGTCGAGTGCCTTGGCGTTGGCTTCCTTGGCATCTTTCACGTCGATGTTCTGACGGACATACCACAGGTTGTTGTCTTTCTTGTTTCCTCTGATGAACGGAAACTCGCCAGGCAGGGAATCCACAGCCTTTTTGTCTGCCAGGTCTTCACGACGGTAGAACGGCTGAACGTTGAATCCCTCGTTGGTTCTCCAAACCAGCTTCTTTTGGAAGTCTGCGCCCTTCAGGTCCACCTCAATCTTATCGAGCCATTCCTGACGGGTTGGAGCTTGAAATTCACTAAAAAGTTTTTCTCTGTTAACCATTATTTTATCTTTTTTGAAAAAAAATATGTTTCACAACAAAACAAAATGTGCTTCTAAAAAGACTTTAGAAACGTTTTTCATTAAAGCAACTGCAAATTTACCGCTTTTTTGGAAATTGAGCGAATAAAAAGTGAATAATTTTTGAATGTGGGAGGATATTCTTTGACTTATGGAGCCAAATCTGCCATCTGTGTGAGCGCTGTGGTCAATTTCCGTCATGACCTGACCCATCGGATTCGACTGACTGTTCAGCAGCTTTTTCTTGCTTTTCCTTTTCTTTGAGCGCACGTTTCTCGTCGAGCAGCTTCACGATTTCCTTCTCCAGCGATTCGTTGCCGGGAAAACCGCTGAACTGCTTGCTGATGAGCCCGTCCCAATCCACCACGAGATAGGCGGGGATGGATTTCACCTTGATGTGCTTGCAAAGGTCTTTCCATTGAGCGTCAGTCAGATAGAAGTGGTCGCCACGGATGTCGGGAATCAAGCCGCGCCAGGTGTCCTCTGATGAGGTCTCGCCTGTGACATATACAAATGCGATGGAGTCTTTGTAGGCTTCTTTCAGTGGCTTCATGTTCTCCATCGCCATACGGCATGGCATACACCAGGTGGCCCAGAAATCCACCACCACAATCCGTCCCCCATATTGGTCCATGATGGCGTGGTACACCTCTTTCCCCTTTACGTCCTCATCGATGTAGCGGATGTAATACATCGGGTTGCGGAGTGCGTCGCGTTTCTGCTCGCGAAGCAGGCTGTCGCGTTCTTGGATGAGCGGGAAGAGGTCGGGACACCGCTTTTTGATGGCGGCGAGCTGCTTGTCGTTCAGGTTTTTCTTTTCGTTGATCAGCCGCATCCCTTTCTGTGCAAAGTCAACCTTCTCGAGAAATGGAGGCAGGGTGAAATGGGCGCCACGCTGCTCGTTGCAGATGGTCACAGTCTGCCGTAAGTGGCTGCCTAATGGCGTGTAGAGCAGGGCGTTGTGGTGGGTGAAGTCATTCCTGACGGCTTCGCGGTAGAAGTCGTGGCTCACGCTGCGGTCGATGCCCCGCTGCAGGTACTTCTGGTTGAGCGTCATGGCATAGCCACTCAGCAGCTCCATGAAATAGAGGCGGGCTCCGAGCAGGTTGTAGGTCTTCACTTCCTCCATCACGTCGGCTGACTTGATGCGCTGCTCCAATTCGGCCTGCTTGCCCACCACCTCTTCTTTGAAGCGGAATTCATCCTCGTCTTCAGTATAGGTGTTCCAGTTGGCGCTGATTTCGTTGTAGAGGCTGTTGAAACGCGCGTTCGACGGAAGGCGGTTCATGTCGTTGTTCCATTCGGAATGAGCACCTCCGAAGCGCCATCGTCCGCCGTCGTACGACTTGCGCTCGTCGAGGGTGAGTGATGTGGTCTCTCCTGGCTCCACGAGCAGGATACCTTCGTGAGTCTTGCCATGATAGAAGGCCACGGCGCAGGTGGTCCCGCTGTGGATGTCGAACTTGAAATGGCCTGCGGAGTCAAGCACCGCATATTGGGTGTGGCCGTCTTTCTGGATGAGGTCGAACACATAGATGCGCACAGAGTCGGTGGCTTGGGCGTTGTCCTTAGTCACATACCCTTCAAACATGGCATGAGCGAAACTCATGGTTGGCTCTGGCATGTCGGTGATTCGGAACTGTGCCGTCCCGTCGGTGAAGATGAGTATGGACACAGCCAATAATAACAATCGGAGCATGGTTTTCCTGTGGTTCTTATTTTTCTGCAAAAATATGCATTTTTTTTAACAATCCGGCTCTGCTAAAGGAAAATGTCAATTAAATTTCGTATATTTGCAAATTGATGTGTAATATGTAATGATGAAAAATGGAGTAGCTCCAGTTTGTTCATATTTTGGAGTTGTTTTTTTATCGTTACTAAATACTGACTAATTCCAGCAAGATAAAAATATGAGTGAGGAAATCATAGACAACAACCAGGAAAACGAACAGATAACACCGGAAGAAAACGCAGAAGGACAACTCACACAGCGGGATGGACAGCCCCCGAGGTCGGATTATGACCCGAAACGGATGAAGGACTCCATCACCCACCATTTGAGTGGCATGTACCAGAACTGGTTTCTGGAATATGCCTCATACGTGATTTTGGAACGTGCCGTGCCTCATATCATGGACGGTCTTAAGCCTGTGCAGCGCCGTATCCTTCATTCCATGAAGCGGATGGACGATGGGAAACTCAACAAGGTGGCGAACATCGTGGGACACACCATGCAGTTCCATCCCCACGGCGATGCTTCCATTAAGGACGCGCTCGTGCAGATGGGGCAGAAGAACCTACTCATCGACTGTCAGGGAAACTGGGGAAACATTCTCACAGGAGACGATGCAGCAGCTGCGCGTTACATAGAGGCACGGCTCTCGAAATTCGCACTCGATGTGGTGTTCAATCCTAAGACCACAGAGTGGAAACTTTCCTACGATGGACGCAACAAAGAGCCAATCTCACTCCCGGTGAAATTTCCGCTTCTCCTATCTCAGGGAGCTGAGGGAATTGCTGTGGGACTTTCCTGCAAGATTCTTCCCCACAACTTCAACGAGATTTGCGATGCCGCCGTCTCCTACCTCCATGAGGAGGAGTTTCATCTTTATCCCGACTTCCCGACAGGCGGCAGCATCGATGTGAGCAAATATAATGATGGAATGCGAGGTGGCGTCGTCAGAGTGCGCGCCAAGATTGAGAAACGCGACAATAAGACGCTGGCCATCACAGAACTTCCTTTTGGAAAGACCACCGGCTCGCCGCAACATCCGAGCCAGTTCATCGATTCCATCCTAAAAGCGGCGGAGAAAGGCAAAATCAAAGTGAAGAAGGTGGAGGACATGACGTCGGCGGGAGTGGAAATCCTGCTACACCTCATGCCGGGAACTTCGTCTGACAAAACTATTGACGCCCTCTATGCCTTCACCGACTGCGAAATCAGCATCTCGCCCAACTGCTGTGTCATCGACGACCGCAAGCCTCAGTTCCTCACTGTCAGCGATGTGTTGCGAAGAAGTGTGGACAACACCAAGCACTTGATTAAGATGGAGCTGGAAATCAGGAAAAACGAGCTTCTTGACCAACTTCATTTCCTCTCGCTTGAGAAGATATTCATCGAGGAGCGCATCTATAAGGGCAAGGAATTTGAGAACGCGAAAAACATGGATGCGGCCTGCGAATATGTTGACGAGCGGCTCACACCGTTCTACCACCTCTTTGTGAGGGAAGTCACGAAAGACGACATCCTGAGGCTGATGGAAATCAAGATGGCACGCATCCTCAAGTTCAACAAGGACAAGGCCGACGAGATGCTTGCACGCATCAAGGCGGAGATTGAGGACATCGACCGCGACCTCAACAACTTGGTGGAGGTGACAGCACAGTGGTTTCTCTTCCTCAAGAAGAAATATGGTGAGGACCATCCACGCCTCACGGAAATCCGCTCGTTCGACACCATTGTGGCGTCGAAAGTGGCTGAAGCCAATCAGAAACTCTATATCAACCGTGCCGACGGATTTATTGGAACCTCTCTGAAGAAAGATGAGTTTGTGTGCAACTGCTCCGACATCGACGACATCATCCTCTTCTACCGCGACGGCACCTATAAGATAATCAAGGCGGCCGACAAAGTGTTTGTGGGTGAGACGGAGAAAAGCAAGAGGGAGAAGCGGAAGGCAGAAATCATACATGTGGCAGTGTTCAAGAAAGGTGACAAACGCACCATCTTTAACGTGTGCTATAAGGACGGTGCGTCGGGCGTGACTTATATCAAGCGCTTCAATGTGACCTCGCTCACCCGCGACCGTGAATACGATGTGACCATGGGAACACCGAAATCGAGAATCACTTACCTCACTGCCAACTACAATGGTGAGGCCGAAATCATCAAGGTGACCCTCAAACCGAAGGAGAAACTCAAACGCCTCGTGTTTGAGAAAGATTTCAGCGAGATTGCCATCAAAGGCCGCGCTTCGAGGGGTAACCAACTTACCAAGCATGATGTTTATCGCATTCAGCTCAAGTCCCACGGAGGCTCCACTCTTGGAGGAAGGAAAGTGTGGTTCGACCAGGATGTGCAGCGCATCAACTACGATGAGCAGGGAATCTTCCTCGGAGAATTCCACAACGACGACCGAATTCTTGTGGTGATGAAGAACGGAGACTTCTATCTCACTGACTTCGACATCAACAACCACTACGAGAAGGACATGCTCGTGATTGAGAAATTCAATCCCGACAAGGTGTGGACAGCTGTGCTCTTTGATGCCGATAACGAAAATTATCCGTATATCAAACGCTTCGTGATGGAGGCGACGAACAAGGTGCAGAATTTCCTTGGCAATCCAGAATCCAAGCTCCTGCTGCTTTCCGACATTCCTTATCCGCGTCTTGAACTTACTTTCCTTGAGCCCGACACATACCGCGGACCTTTGGAAATCGACGCGGAGGAGTTTATTGCAGTCAAAGGCTTCAAAGCCAAAGGTAAGCGACTCACCACGTATGCACTCGACCAAGTCACAGAACTTGAACCGACCCGCTTCCCTGAACCTGAGGAGGATGACAATCCAGACGATGGAGAAGAGGGCGATGACGATGAGGTGGACGATGTGGATGGTAATGACACAGAGACAGATGATGAAAACAATAATGATCCAGACGATAAGTCGGATGATGAAATCCGGGATGAGCTGACCGGGCAACTGCGGCTTTTCTAAGATGGTCTATAATAATTATGTTATTCGTATCATGAAAGTCTGTAAGAACAACATACAAGGCATGATGAAACGCATTGTGTCATTCCTCCTTTTGATGGCCACCGTCGTCAGTGCCTACGGGCAGACGGGCGGAGAACGTGCCCATTCCGTGGTTTTCGGAGGTGGAGGTGCTGACGTGCTCGACACCTACCTCTCACCTTATTCCTACACCGGCCCCGCCTTGCATCTGCAACGGCAGACGGAACGGACTGTCCGCACTTTCGGTATCGACGACATCTGCTTCCAGACTTTGCTCGACATTGATTGCGCCTTCTTGGAGAATCCTACTGGAAATGTTGACGAGTATGCGGGAGGGGCACGGTTCAGTACAGCTTGGCTCAAGCACCTTTCCAACTGGAAACTGGGAATGAACACCTCCGCATTCAGTCTCTATGCGGGACCAATGCTCACTGGATATCTGGGAGGTGTCTATAACGAACGAAACGGTAACAACCCGGCTCAGGGAAAAGCAGAACTGACTGTGGATCTCAGTGCAAAACTGAAATGGGATTTCAATCTTCTGCGCCGAAGAATGTCACTCTCTTACCAACTGGCTGTGCCACTCATCGGTGTGGCGTTCTCACCTGAATACGGCCAGTCGTATTACGAGGCATTCTCTCTTGAAGATGGCCACACCAACGCAGTGTTCGCCCATGTGGGCAACATGCCTTCCATGCGGCACCTGCTGTCGCTCGACATTCCAATCCGTAAGGCGTCTTCCACTGCTCTGCGCCTCACTTATGCCGGCTATTTCATGCAGTCGGAATTCAATAAACTCAGATACCATTCATACACTCATTCTTTCATGGTGGGTGTGACCAAATATTTTCTTAGAAAGTGATGAAAGCAAAACTCTATATTCTTCTGTCTTGCACGGTTCTTCTTCTCTCATCTTGCGTGAAGGAGGAAATCACATCGTCCGACACCCGTCGCGGCAACTTTGAGGCACTCTGGCAACTGATGGATCAGCGCTATTGCTTTTTCGACTACAAAAAGCAGACATTGGGTGTGGACTGGGATGAGGTGCATGGACGCTATGAGGCGATGATCAATGACAAAATGACGAACATGCAGCTCTTCGAGGTGCTCTGCAACATGGTGGGGGAACTGAAGGACGGACATGTCAACCTCACTGCTTCTTATGACCTCGGGCGCAACTGGTCGTACCATGAGGACTATGACAAGAATTTAGATGAGGAGGTGGTGGAAGGATATCTTGGTAAAGGCAACGACTATATGTTCGCTTCCTCACTCAAATACCGTATTCTCGACGACAACATCGGCTATGTGAGATGTGAGTCTTTCTCCAACGGAATAGGCGACGGCAACCTCTCTGTGATGTTCGACAACCTGAAAGGCTGCAACGGACTGATCCTCGACATGAGGGGTAATGGCGGAGGCAGTCTCGACACAGCTGAAAAACTGGCTTCACGCTTCACCAACGAGAAAACGCTCGTGGGCTATGTTTATCATAAGACAGGAAAAGGACATAACGACTTCTCTGACCCTGTGGAGGTGTTTGTGGAGCCGAGCAAGGGCGTGAGATGGCAGAAACGGGTGGTGGTGCTCACCAACCGTGAGACTTTTTCTGCTGCCAACGATTTTGTGAAAAGCATGAAACGTTTTCCTAATGTCACCGTCATGGGCGACAAGACAGGGGGGGGAAGTGGCCTTCCGTTCTCTCAGGAACTGCCCAACGGATGGGGAGTGCGCTATTCTGCCGTTGTGTTCTTAGATGCCGACAAGCAGCAGATAGAGTTCGGTATAGAGCCGGATGTCTATGTGAGCCTCAATCAAGACGATGTGGTCAAGGGAATTGATACAATCATTGAGACTGCCCGCAATTATCTTGTAAACTGAAAAACAAAAAAAACGACCGTGCGTTTTTTGTGGCCACAGATTACTGAAGGTCGCAATAATGCGGGGTGACAACCTTGTTCCTTTGCTGAAATTCGATCAGGACATAAAGTTCATTCAGGGCGTTGGTCCCAATAGGGCTGACCTGCTCAATAAAGAGCTCGACATCAAGACGGTGGGCGACCTACTGGGCTATTATCCTTATAAATATATTGACCGCACGAAATTCTACCGAATTTCTGAAATCAACGGCAACATGCCTTACGTCCAGCTTGTGGGGCAGATTCTCTCGTTCGAAGAGGTGGGCGAGGGAAGAGGGAGACGTATGGTTGCCCATTTCTCCGATGGAACGGGCTTTATCGATCTGGTGTGGTTCCAAGGGCTGCGTTATGTCATGCAGAACTATCAGGTGCGTGTGCCATACGTGGTGTTTGGAAAACCGCAGGTGTTCAAAGGACGGATCAACGTGGCACATCCTGAGATGGAGAAGGCTGATGCTGCTCTTGCCGCACAAGTGGGAGGCGCACGTTTCCAAAATTATCAGCAGCAGCTTTTTGGTGAAGAAGGTGCGGAGGATGTGAGACCTGTGATGAATGCGATGGCAGCAACTTCCGGGCAGAATTCATCGTTGCGACCGGCTTACAACACGAGCGAACGGATGAAGAAACGTGGACTCAATTCCAATGCCGTCAGCAAAATCATGGGGAATGTGATGAAAATGATGGACCGCGAACTTCCGGAAACCCTCCCTGCGTTCATCATCAACCGCTATGGATTCATCAGCTACGACCAGGCATTGCGCAACATCCATTTTCCTTCCAATCCCGACATGCTCCGCAAGGCGCAGGCAAGACTGAAATTTGAGGAGCTGTTCTATGTGCAGATGAACATCCTCAAATACACCAAAGAGCGTTCACGGAAAATACGGGGGATTCCTATGCCTCATGTGGGTGAGCCGTTCAACACCTTTTTCTACCACCATCTGCCATTCAAGCTGACCAATGCTCAGAAACGGGTGATACGTGAGGTGAGGGAGGACATGAAGTCGGGAAAGCAGATGAATCGTCTGCTTCAGGGTGATGTGGGCAGTGGAAAGACTATGGTGGCGCTGATGTGCATGCTCATCGCCATCGGCAATGGTTTCCAGTCGTGCATCATGGCGCCTACTGAAATTTTGGCTGAGCAGCACCTTGCCACCATCCAATCGTTGTTGGGCGATATGTCCGTGAGGGTGGAACTGCTCACAGGCTCAGTGAAAGGCAAGAAACGGGAAACCATTCTCAACGACCTGCTCAACGGACAGATTGACATCCTTGTCGGCACTCATGCCGTGATTGAGGATAAAGTGGTGTTTTCAAAACTCGGACTGGTCATCATTGATGAGCAACATCGGTTTGGAGTGGCTCAGCGTGCCAAACTCTGGTTGAAAAACGAGGTGGCACCGCATGTTTTGGTCATGACAGCGACTCCGATTCCTCGCACGCTGGCCATGACACTCTATGGCGACCTCGATGTGAGCATCATCGATGAGCTGCCGCCGGGCAGAAAACCAGTCCAGACCATCCATCAGTTCGATACGCATCGAAAAAGCCTCTATCAGAGAATCAGAAAGGAGATTGAGCTTGGGCGTCAAGTCTATTTCGTCTATCCCCTCATTCAGGAAAGCGAGAAGATTGACCTCAAGAACTTGGAAGAGGGTTATGTCAACATTTGCAGGGAGTTTCCCGACTGCAAGGTGTCGAAAGTGCATGGAAAGCTAAAACAGGCTGAGAAGGATGCTGAAATGCAGCGATTTGCAAGCGGTGAGACGCAAATCATGGTGGCCACCACGGTGATTGAGGTGGGGGTGAATGTGCCCAATGCGTCGGTAATGGTCATTGAGAATGCTGAACGCTTTGGTCTCAGCCAGTTGCATCAGCTGCGGGGACGTGTGGGACGTGGCGCCGACCAATCCTACTGTATCCTCGTCACGAAATACCAGCTTACGACAGAAACTCGTAAGCGGATTCAAATCATGGTGGACTCGAACGACGGGTTTGAAATTGCGGAGCAGGATCTGAAGCTGCGTGGACCAGGCGACTTGGAAGGCACTCAGCAGAGCGGGATGGCATTTGACCTCCGCATCGCCAATATCGCCCGCGACGGCATCATCCTGCAGATGGCGCGTGATGCGGCGCAGGAGATTGTGGATAATGATATCGACCAGCACAATCCCAACTATGCCGTTGTTTGGAATCACCTCAAGGAACTCCGTAAGTCTCAGATTAACTGGGGTGCAATTTCATAGCAGCACTAAGAAAGTAAACTTTCGTTTGTTTTCAATGTTCCTGAATTTGTTCTTGATATAGCCAGGCAGAGTAGGCTATGGCTTGAGGCAAAATAATGCCATAAAATGAAGAACGGCCATACAGGGCTCAACCCGTATGGCCGTAGTGAAGGAACTATTTTAAACTATTTGATGTTCTTTCTGATTTTTGTCAGATAGCGCTGCATGCGCTCCTCGTCTTTCGTGTCGATGATGGCGATGAGCTCTTTCATCTCCGTGCGGATTTGTTCCACCTGGTCTTTGGTGTAGGGGTTGAACAGGATTTCGCGCAGCAGGGTGTCGTCCTCGCTCAGCACACCCTTGGCGATCTTCATGTGCCGCTTGAAGGTGGTGCCAGGAGCATCCTGGTGTTTCATCACGGCAGCAAAGGCGAAGGTGGAGATGAACGGGATGGACAGCGAGTATGCCACCGTCTGGTCGTGCTCATCAAACGTGTATTCAAAGATGTTCAGACCCAGGCGTGAGTAGAGATCCTTGAAAAAGCATCGTCCCATGTAGTCGCCTTCGTTGATGATGATGGCGTTCTCGTCCGACAGCTTGCCGAGGTTGGCGAAGGTGGGACCGAACATGGGGTGGGTGCTCACATAATGGAATCCGCTTTCTTCATAAAACTCCTTGAATCCGGTCTTCACGGAACTGATGTCGCTCAGGATGCAATGCTCTTTCGGAAGATGCGGAATGACCTGACGGAACACATCGAGCGTGTATTTCAGACTTACGGCGTTGATGACGAGGTCAGGACGGAACTCCTCAATCTCCTCCATCGTGGTGAAACGCTGGGTGTTGTAGAGGAAGCGCATGCGCTTCGGGTCGATGTCATAAACGGCCACCTCATGGTCGAAACTCAATAGGTCGGTGAAGAAAGAGCCCATTTTTCCAGCTCCCAATATCAATATCTTCATAATGACGTGATTTTGAAATTGCTATTTGTTTTCCCACCAATGCTCCGGTTTTTCAATACGCTGGCTCTCGTCCATCTGCTTCGGAGGAAGCAGAAGCACCAGTACGGTCACCACTGCCAACCCAAGGACCAGCAGCAACACCAGCACCTTGCGGTCAGACTTTATGAAATGAAAAAAACTGTTGCGTCGCATGGCGGATGGTTTGTCAATTGTTGAGGATTTCCATCTGCTGACGCACGCTCTCCTCGTGAATGGCTTCAAAGATGGTGTTCATGCAAGATGGCGAAATGCCGCAGAGGGTTCCCTGGGCACCACGCTTGTCGATGATTTCTGAATAGCGTTTCGACTGGAGCACAGTCATCTTGTGCTCTTTCTTGTATTGTCCGATTTCGCGGCATACACGCATCCGCTTGGCCAGCAGCTCGATAAACTCGTTGTCGATGCTGTCAATTTGTTTGCGGAGTTCCAGGATGTTCTCAGTCGTGACCGTCTCATCACGGATGACGAGGAGGTTCAGGATGTAGCTGAGAATGTCTGGCGTCACCTGCTGCTTGGCGTCGCTCCATGCACTGTCGGGATCGATGTGGCTTTCCACGATCAGTCCCTCCATGCCCAGGTCCATGGCTTGCTGGCAGAGTGGGGCGATGAGGTCGCGGCGGCCTCCGATGTGGCTTGGGTCACAGATGATGGGCAGCTGAGGAATGCGCCGGTTAAGCTCGATCGGAATCTGCCACATCGGCAGGTTGCGGTAAATCTTGCGGTCATAGCTGGAGAAACCGCGGTGGATGGCTCCCAGACGTTTTATGCCACTTCCGTTGATGCGCTCCAACGCACCAATCCAGAGCTCGATGTCGGGGTTCACGGGGTTCTTCACCAACACGGGCACGTCAACTCCCTTCAAGGAGTCGGCCAATTCCTGAACGGCGAATGGATTGGCGGTGGTGCGGGCACCAACCCACAGAATGTCAACACCGGCTTCAAGGGCCTGCTCCACATGAACAGGCGTGGCCACTTCCGTTGCGACGAGCATGCCTGTCTCTTCCTTCACGCGTTGCAGCCAAGGTAACGCTTTCTGACCATTACCCTCGAATCCTCCTGGTTTGGTGCGAGGTTTCCATACTCCTGCACGGAAAATCTTAATGCCGTTTTTCGACAACTGTCGGGCGGTTTCCATCACTTGCTCTTCTGTCTCAGCACTGCACGGACCGGCAATTACCATAGGGCGCTCGGTACTTACGCCTGGCAGATTCAAAGGTTTTAATTCTAATTCCATATCGTTGTTTTTTTATTTGCTGATTGATGTTTGTTATTTTTCTGATTTACGACTTATAGACTGGTTTTGATTGCTGTTGGATTTCAAAACAGGCTTAACCAAACACTTGCTTGATGCGTTTCAGCGCTTCTTCCATCTGTTCGTTCTTGGCGCAGAGGGAGATGCGGATGTAGCGCTTGCCGTTGCTGCCGAAGATGAATCCTGGTGTGATGAACACGCGGGCTTCGTGGAGCACGCGTTCTGTCAGTTCTTCCACGTCGGCATAGCTCTCAGGAATCTTTCCCCAAAGGAACATACCCTGCTGCTGGCTGTCGAAGGTGCAACCCAAGGTGGTCATGATTTCCTCTGCTATCTTTCTGCGGCTTTTATAAAGTCGCACATTTGATTCCGTATGCCATTCATCACTGTTGGAATAAGCCTGTGCGGCGGCGAGTTGGAGTGGGCGGAAAGTTCCGCTGTCGATATTGCTCTTGATGCGCAGTATCCATTTCACGAAAGTGGCGTTTGTGGCAAGCAGGCCCACGCGCCATCCTGGCATGTTGTGGCTTTTCGACATGGAGTTGAACTCAATGCAGCATTCCTTGGCGCCTGGAACCTGAAGGATGCTCAGGTGTTCTCCCTCATTGAGAATGAAACTGTAGGGGTTGTCATTCACGATGACGATGTCGTGGCGGCGGGCAAAATCCACAAGTTGCTCATAGAGCTTACGGGTGGCACGACCGCCGGTCGGCATGTTGGGATAGTTTGTCCACATGATTTTCACACCGTCCAGATTCATCGCCTCCAACTGTTCGAAGTCGGGCTGCCATCCTTTCTCTTCCAGCAGGTCGTAATTCAGAATTTGGGTGCCGAGGATGCGGTTGAGTGAGGTGTAGGTGGGGTAGCCGGGATTTGGCACCAGCACTTTGTCGCCCACATTGCACAAAGCCAGCGTCACATGCAGGATGCCTTCTTTTGAGCCGATGAGCGGTTGGATTTCAGTGTCGGGGTTCAGATCCACTCCATACCAGCGTTTGTAGAATCCCGCCATGGCCTTGCGAAGCTCGGGAATTCCCACTGTGGGTTGATAACCATGTGCGTTGTCAAGTCTTGCATTCTCACAAAGCACGTCGATGGTCTCTTTCGATGGTGGCATGTCGGGACTTCCGATAGCCAGGCTGATTACGTTCTTCCCTTCGGCATTCATGCGCGCCACTTCCTTCCCTTTGGTGCTGAAATAGTATTCCTGCACCGTTGCGATGCGGTCGGCAGGGCGTATGTGCTCATTGTAATTCTTTGTCTCCATATTTTTTTTAGATTTTTGTTTCTTCAATACGACGGTGATTGTTGCGTTTTTTTCTTTTCTGATAGCAAGGCAACTTTTCATTCCCGTCAGATGGTTGATTTACCGTTTTTATATTCACCCAGAATCTTCAGTTTGCTGATTAAAGGACGGATGGCGTCGATGGACTGGCGGTATCGGGTGTAATCGTCGTAGGTGAGGTCGATGTAGAACATGTATTCCCATTCCTGTCCGATGATGGGCAGCGATTGGATTTTTGTGAGGTTGATCCGGTAGAACGACAGGATGGACAACACCTGAGACAGGCTTCCCTCGCTGTGGGGAAGGGTGAAGACGATGCTCGACTTGTCGGACTTGTGGGGGTCGATGTAGAGTTTTGATTTTTCTGGCTTCGACACCACCAAAAAACGGGTGAAGTTATGTTTGTTGGTCTCAATTCCTTCTTCCAGAATCTTCATCCCATAGAGTGGGGCGGCGAATTTGGAGCAGATGGCGGCATGACCTCTCATGTTTTGTTCGCTGATGTCTTTGGCAGACCCTGCGGTGTCGGCGGTCTCCACAATCTTGAAATCAGGATGGTGGTGCAGGAAGTCGCGGCACTGCATCAAAGCCACCGGGTGGGAGTTCACTTCCGTGATGTCGTCCCAGTCTTCGTCGGGCAGACACATGAGGCTGTGGCTGATTCTCAGTTTGTGCTCTCCGATAATCTGCGTGCCGCTGTCGCGGAGCAACTCATAGTTGTGGAGCAGGCTGCCGGCAATCGTATTCTCTATGGCCACCAGTCCCAGCGTGTCGGTGTCGTCGTCCATACATTCAAACACCTGCTCAAAGGTGTCGCAACACACAATGTCGAGTTCCTCACCTGCGAAATACTTGTGGGCTGCGATGTCGTGGAAACTCCCGACCACTCCCTGGATGGCAATCTTTTTGATCATTTGGCTTTTTTGATTTGAATGTTGATGTCGCTTTGTCTGGAGAAAGGACTGACCCAGATGTGCAAAAAAATAAGCCCCGCTCATCGAGCGGGGCCTTTATGCTGTGGTTTTTATGATTCTTCATCTAATTGATATGCATACGACTTCCCGCTCTTACTTGTTGTTAAAGTAAAAGTAAAAAAAGTAATATGCGTTCCAAGATGATCTCATTGTCTCTTTCTTTCTTTGTGCAAAATTAGTAAAAAATGGATATATAGCCAAGGCTTTTTTGAAAAAAGTTTGACTTTCTGTGGATTTTTTGTCAAAAAGATGGAGAACTGTGGAATTATCTACCAAAAAGATAGTGCTTTTGATTCTTTTTGTTTGAAACCTGTCTGTTTGCCTGCGGATGGCATAACGGTCTTCTGCGCCATTTTTCCAGATTGAGCCCGCGTTTTTTATCCGAATGGATTCACGGAATTGTAGCGTTCGCGCATTTCCTGCTCGATATCCACGTGTTTGCCCATGGCTTGCTCTTGCTCCGCTTTCAGCTCATCCGCGCGATTCTGGTCAGTGAGTGCTCCTTGCTCATCTCCTTGGCGGCGTCGCAGTTCAGAGCGAAGTCTGAGGAGCGACTCCTGTTCTCCAATCTGCTCAATGGCGTCGTCGATGGTCTGTGCGGCTTCGGCAAGTTGACCATCGTTGAGCTGGATACCAGCTATCTTTGCGTATGCTTCGGGAATGAAAGGATTTTCTTCCAACACATTATTATATAGTGTGAGTGCTTCTTCTACATTGCCCATGGCTTCCAGAATCATGCCTTTCTGCATCAGCACCTCGTCGTCACCACTGTCGTTTCCAATCAGCTGTTCCACGTCGGCAAGGGCTTGCTCATAGTTCTCTTTTTTCTGGAGAATCTCTGCCCTGAGCAGCAAAGCGTCGTGTGGGTTCTCACTCTTCTCAATGGCCAGAGTGGCATTTTCCTCTGCGTGGTCATAGTCTCCTATGGTCAGCTGTTTGCGAGCCAGATGATAGTATGGCCCTGCCAGGTCAGGGTCGATGTTGATGGCTTGTTGGCAGATATCATCCATCTCGTCGTAGCGTTCCAACTGATAAAGGAGGTCGGCGAGGGTCACGGGATAACGGGCGTCGTTGGGATAAAGGCCGCACATTTCCTCCAGCTCTTCGGCGGCACTCTCAATGTCACCTTTGCGCAGGTAAGCATTGACGAGATAGGTCTGAGCCTCGGCGTCGGCCTTGATGTCGAGCGCATGGGTGAGGCAGGCAATGGCGTAGTCGGCTCGCCCAATCCGAAGGGCTTGGATGCCGTCGAATTTCAACACGTCGAAATTATTTTCCTGACGCTTGGCGTCTTTCTCTTCCTCGGACTCTTCCTTACCCGAGAATAATGTCTTGAAAAATCCCATTTGATGTCGTTTTGTTTGGTTGGGTATGTGATGATTTTAAACTATTCTTGAGTTCGCTTTATTCTCATCTTGCTTCCGCAGACCTTCACTTCTTCCTCTTCCAGCATGGCTTGGAACGTGTGGTCGATTTTTGTCCGGTTGGCGGAGAGCCCGTTCAGTTCCTTGATGCCGTGCCATGCACCGTCGGCAAGCAGACTACGTATCTGCTCTTCAATGGATGTCTCACTTTCCGCTGTTTTTCCACTGTGCTTTCTCCTCACGCACACATCGCAGTGTCCACAGTCTTCAGCATCGGTCTGCCCAAAATATTCAAGCAGGAGCCGGCTGCGGCATTTTGTGGTGGACGATGCATACTTGAGCATCTCGTCAATGCGCATCTGATAGTCGGTCTTGCGGTCAGCATACACGTTGTCGGGCAAGAATACCATGTCGGTGTCCACCCGCTCCCTAAGGAAGGTTATGGTGGGCAGGTTGCTGCGGGGGATGTAGTCGATGATGCGGTATTGTGCCAAGCTTTTCAGTTCCTCATATATGACTTCCACGCTGATACCCGTTAGGTGTGACAGATGGAGCTCGTCGATATAGGTGTAGTCGGCGAAGAGCCCTGTGTAGTTGCGCAGCATAGCGTTGAGCAGCGTCTCACGCGTCTGGCTGCCTTCATGGAGCCGGTAGAGGTCTTCCTTGTTGAGGGCGAATCTCACTCTCGACTTAAACTCGGGGTCGGTGCAGTAGTCGATGTAACCTGCATTGCTCAGCAGATGGAGCGCACTCTCGGTCTGTACGGCAAACTGTTTGAATGCCCGGCAGAATTTGTCGATGCTGAATTGGAAGGTGCGGTTGAGCGCTTCTCCCACGCCTATCTGGAAGAAATAGCAGATGTTCTCGTAGGTGGTCTTGATATAGTCGATGTCGGGATAAGTCTCAGGAATACGTCGATGTAGTTTCCCTTTGTCCTGCGGGTTGTAGAGCAGTACGGCGTACGACCGCTTTCCGTCGCGTCCGGCTCTTCCAGCTTCCTGGAAGTAGGCTTCAATGGAGTCGGGAATGTTGTAGTGAATGACGAGGCGCACGTCGGGTTTGTCAATCCCCATGCCGAAGGCGTTGGTTGCCACCATCACCCTGCAGCGTCCTTTCGTCCAGTTGGCTTGGCGCAGGTCGCGTTCTGCTTCAGTCAGTCCTGCATGGTAGTTCTCGGAGAGAATCCCTTCTGACTCAAGGTATCGGGCAATCTCGCTCGTCAGCCTGCGGGAGCGGGTATAGACGATGGCGCTTCCTTCCTTCACGCTGTTGAGAATGTGGATGAGCTCATCGTTTTTGTTTTCTGTCTGCCGCACCACATAAACCAGGTTCTTGCGCTCAAAACTCATGGAGAACACGTTCTTCTCCTTAAAGCAGAGACGGTCCTGGATGTCGTCCACCACCTTTGGAGTGGCGGTGGCGGTGAGGGCGAGCACGGGGACGGGGTAGGGTATCAGTCGCCGGAGGTTGGCAATCTCAAGGTAGGATGGCCTGAAGTCATATCCCCACTGCGAGATGCAGTGCGCTTCGTCCACGCAAATCATGCAGATGTTGCGCATGAAGCGTAGTTTGGCTTGAAACAGCTCAGTGGTAAGTCGCTCGGGAGAGACATACAGAAACTTGAAATTGCCGAACACACAGTTCTCCAACACCCGCTCAATGTCATTCCGCATCATGCCGGAATAGACTGCCTCGGCTTTGATTTCTCTCATCCTGAGTTGCGATACTTGGTCCTTCATCAGGGCGATGAGTGGAGTCACCACTATGCACATGCCATCCATGGCGATGGTGGGCACCTGAAAACACACTGATTTCCCTCCGCCGGTGGGCATCAGTCCCAAGGTGTCTTTGCCGCTGCCGATGGATTCGATAATCTCACGTTGGATTCCACGGAAATCATCGTGTCCCCAGTATTCCTTAAGTATCTTTCTATAGTCTTCTATGGTCCGCATCGTCCGTGGTGGTGTCCTGAATGGATGGGGGTGGATTAGGGCCTGAGGGGATTTTAGGATTTACTCACCCTTTTGCCCCTCCTGCTCTTTGGTCCTGATATCCACAATCTGAAGCTGTATCTCGCCTTTCTTGTGGGTGTTGTCTTCTATGGTGTAGGCAATGTCGAAAGCATGCTTCGTCTTGATGTAGCGCGCCTGAGAGCTCTGGCCGAAGGCGATGCCGTTCATGATGTGGCTGGAATGGGTGTCCACCAACTCCAGTTTGATGTGTTCCTGCTCACGGCCCACCACTTTGCTCGTGCCGTAGTCATAGACCTGACAGGTGCAGAAAGTGGGCTTTGGATTGTCGGGGCCAAACGGACGCATCCTTTTCAAGTCGTTGAAAAACTTGTGGTTAATTTCCACAAAGCTGATTTCGGCATCGATGTCAAGATTCGCCCGGGTCTGGGTGGGGGAGATGTGGGTGCTCACATAGTCCTCAAACATCTCGCAGAATTTTTCCACGTTCTCCACCTTCAGCGAAAGACCGGCTGCGTAAGGATGACCGCCGAAATTCTCAAGCAGGCTGGAACAGTGCTGGATGGCTTTATAAACATCAAAGCCGCTCACGCTGCGGGCGGATCCGGTGGCGATTTCTCCTGTACGACACAATACCACGGCCGGCCGGTAGTAGAGCTCAGTGAGTCTTGATGCCACGATGCCGATCACACCCTTGTGCCAGTCTTCCTCGTATATCACCATGGAACTCCTGTCGGCCATCTCTGGCATCAAGTCCACCAGAATGTTGGCCTCTTCGGTCATACGCTTGTCCAGCTCCTTGCGTTCCTCGTTGTACTCGTTGATTTGCTTGGCTTGTTCGAGAGCTTTGTCATAGTCGCGTTCAATCAGCAGGCGTACTGACTCCTTGCCGTTTTGTATGCGCCCTGAAGCGTTGATGCGTGGACCGATTTTGAAGATGATGTCGCTCATGGTCACCTCGCGTCCGCTCATGCCACAAGTGTCGATGATGGCTTGCAGACCGACGCACGGATTGCTGCTCAGCTGGCGAAGGCCGTGATAGGCCAACACCCGGTTCTCACCCAGGATTGGGACGATGTCGGATGCGATGCTCACCGCCACCAAATCGAGTAGCGGGATGAGCGTGCTGAATGCCATGCCGTTGCTGATGGCGAATGCCTGCATGAACTTGAAACCCACTCCGCATCCCGACAGCTCGTTGTAAGGATAGGTGGAGTCAGACCGTTTCGCATTCAGGATGGCGACGGCGGGGGGCAATTCTGCGTCAGGAACGTGGTGGTCGCAGATGATGAAGTCGATGCCCAGACTTTTGGCGTACGCAATCTCTTCAACAGCCTTGATGCCACAGTCGAGAATAATGACGAGCGACACTCCAGTGGAGTAGGCGTAGTCTATTCCTTGCTTCGACACGCCATAGCCCTCGTCGTTGCGGTCGGGAATGTAGTAGTCAATGTTGGAATAGTACTGTTGCAGGTAACGGTACACCAATGCTACGGCAGTGCATCCATCCACGTCATAGTCACCATAAATCAGGATGCGCTCTTTCCTTCCCATTGCCAAATTCAAGCGTTCCACGGCCTTGTCCATGTCGTTCATCAGGAACGGGTCGTGGAGGGAATGAAGCTGAGGACGGAAAAAACTGCGCGCCTGCTGCACCGTGGTGATGCCTCGGCGGATGAGCAGCAGGCAAATCACCGGACTGACATTAAGTTCCAGTGAGAGGCTTGCCGCAGCCGATTTCTCTTCGGGTGTCGGTGGTTCGTAATTCCATTGGTAATTCATTATATATGTTTTTTTTATTTTATCGCTCTCTGATGCGGAATGGACTGAATGATAAACAATATCAAGGTGTTATCTCGTATGACAAGATGGTGAACGTCGCTTTTCCACATATTATGTTCCAAAATTACGAAAAAAAACCGATAATCCCTAATTTTCTGATGTTAATAATGTGAAAAAATATTTGCCATGCTGTAGAGTCTGGGACAGGGACA